>UOFE01000028.1_pt1 | contig 43016 bp, 48 predicted proteins | sample 1988381 | NCBI WGS metagenome assembly UOFE01 (sample SAMEA4712194, study PRJEB27164) | hydrothermal vent metagenome | biome: marine basaltic hydrothermal vent biome; feature: marine hydrothermal vent; material: mineral | place: Pacific Ocean | collected 2011-06-14/2011-07-23 | depth 1689 m
GTGTAATTTGGTCAATTTCTGAATTAAATGGCTTTGTTGATAAAGTGCGAGATAGAAAAATATAAAAATGAATGCCGAGACACGGAGTTTCGTTAGTTCAACTGTTATATAGAATGTCTTCTTTAGCGATTATTTTTGATGCTTGAAAATTACGTTCAAGGTAGGAACTTTGAGTTTCGCCTTTGTAAAATAGCGATGTTTTCCGTAGTAGACATTAAAATGTTTTCAACATTTCTATCGCTACCACGACAAAACAGCCCTCCATGAAATAATGCTAATAAATAATTCCAAGCATAATTAACTATAATTGTTTGTAAATTCCATAATTTAAAATACATCTCTAATATTTCCAGTTGACGAATTAGGGCAGGTGTCCTATTATGATCGCCCAATAGGACGACTGTCCTAAAAAATACATATAGAGTTAAAGGAGATATTCATGTCCACAGGCATATTTAAACCATTCCAACTAGGCGATATGACGCTTACCAATCGCATGGTAATGGCTCCAATGACGCGAAATCGAGCAGATGATCAAGGGTTAGTGACTGACATGATGGTGGCGTATTACAAACAAAGAGCTTCTGCCGGATTGATTATTTCCGAATCAGCACCGATATCTGCACAAGGTGTAGGATATCCCAATACGCCGGGATTGTTCACGGAAAACCAAGCCGATAGCTGGAAACCGTTAATTGCAGCCGTGCATGCAGAAGGTGGGCATATATTTGCACAGTTACAACATTGTGGTCGTATATCTCATTCTAGTTTACAAGTTAATAACACGCTCCCAGTTGCGCCTTCAGCTTTAAAACCCAATGGACAGGCAGTGACCTATACCGGTATGTTAGATTTTGAAAAACCACGTGCTTTGGATGCACAAGAAATATCGGACATTGTGGAACAATTTCGCATGGGAGCAGAAATGGCAAAACGAGCGGGATTTGATGGTGTTGAAGTACATGGTGCCAATGGATATATCATCGACCAGTTCTTGCGCGATGGTAGTAACCAGCGTTCTGATACTTATGGGGGTAGTGTCATTAATCGTATACGACTGTTAGATGAAATTCTTGATACGCTTTGCGACATCTGGCCAGTTGAAAGAGTGGGTGTGCGCTTATCACCAGAAAACACTTTTAACTCGATGTCAGATTCTAATCCGCAGGTGCATTTTGAATATTTTATCAAGCAATTGAGTGCCCGCAACCTGGCTTATGTACACATACTTGAAGGCGATATGATGAGCGAAGAGAGTCAGGTTGATTATCATGCATTACGCGCTAAGTTCTCAGGGATTTATATCGCCAATAACGGTTATGACTTAGGGAAGGCACAAGTGATGGTCGCAAATGATGAAACAAGCCTTGTGGCCTTTGGTATACCTTTTCTGGCAAATCCAGATTTGGTGTATCGTTATCGCGAAAAATTGCCCTTAAACGATGCTGATCCGAGTACCTTTTATGGAGGTAATGAGGTTGGTTATACTGATTATTCGCCTTATCGTTGTGAAGAAAAAATTGTGGAATAAGATATTTTAGTTATGAGCGGTATATCTAAACGAAATCAAATTATTTCAGCGGCAGATCAGCTGTTCTATCAACAGGGATATGAACATACGTCTTTCGCACACATTGCTGAAGTAATAAAAATTTCTCGAGGTAATTTTTATTACCATTTTAAAACTAAAGATGAAATTTTGGATGAGGTGATTAATTACCGGTTGACTAATACTCAGGCACTGCTGGATCAGTGGGTAATGGATGGGGAAACACCGGCTAATCGTATCCGCAGCTTTATCAATATACTGATAGTAAACCGCGCAAAAATTAAACACTTTGGTTGTCCAGTGGGTACATTAACCTCAGAGTTGACCAAGCTTAATCACACGGCTCAGGAAGACGCAAATAAAATCTTCACACTATTTCGCATCTGGTTGAAAAACCAATTTAAACAATTGGGTCACAACAAAAGTGCGGATGAATTAGCTATGCATCTGCTAGCTCGCAGCCAGGGTGTTGCAACTTTAGCCAGTGCCTTTAACGATGAAAAATTTATTAAACAAGAAGTTAAGCGTTTGCATGAGTGGTTGGCTCAGTACACTGATAATGCTGCTTAATCGTGATTATTAATTTTATTAGGGGATTATATTCGATGTTTATTATATTGCTGAAATTTTCTGACAATAAGAGCAAGGCTCCAGAATTTATGCAGGGACATAAAGATTGGATCAAACGTGGTTTTGATGAAAGCCTATTTTTAATTTCTGGTAGTATCAAACCGAATATGGGTGGTTGTATCATTGCTCACAATACTTCACAAGAAAAATTACAGCAGTACGTTAATGAAGATCCATTTGTAGCTAGAAACATTGTCACTGCCCAGGTTCTGGTAATCTCTGCAAATCAGGTGGATAAACGTCTGAATTTTCTGTTGGATAAATCGATTAAATAAGGAATAACGTATGAGTGAGCCATTTATTGCACCAGATGGTAAAGCCCGGTGCCGCTGGAGTAGTGCAGCGCCAGAGTTTTTAGATTATCATGATAATGAATGGGGCTTCCCTGTTGATGATGATCAGCGTTTATTTGAAAAAATATGTCTGGAAGGTTTTCAATCTGGCCTAAGTTGGCGCACCATTCTAGCTAAACGCAAGAACTTCCGAGCTGCGTTCCATAATTTTAATTTTGATAAAATTGCACACTTTACCGAAAATGATGTCAAGCGCCTGCTTAAAAACAAAGGCATTGTGCGTCACCGTGGCAAGATTGAAGCCGTAATTAATAACGCCAAATGTGCTCAGGAGTTAGTCAAGCAAGAAGGTTCTTTGGCAGTATTTTTCTGGCGTTATGAGGCTAAGGCCAATAATCGGGCAATACCACAGGCAGTGTCTATGTCGGACGAATCGATAGCTCTATCTAAGGCACTAAAGAAAATGGGTTGGAAATTTGTTGGGCCCACTACGGCTTATGCATTTATACAAGCAATGGGGCTAATTAACGATCATACGATGGATTGTGTAATACGAGGCAAAGTGGATATCGTTCGTAAAAGTTTCAAGCGACCATGTAGTAATCAATAGTGCAATTATTTCATGAAGCCAGAAGTCTGCTTTTGATTGATAGGATAGATACGTTGAATATAATCAATATTTGTATGTTATTTAAGCCAATATCCAATACTTCTGGTTCAGTCGTCCAAGCCACCACATGACTGATTTTGGCTGGAAAACACTAAAAAAATTAAATATCGTGCAAAAGGGATGTTCATAAAGTTAGTGTTTTCTTTGTGACTTTGTAGATTGCTTCTTGATTTTGGCAGTAATCTTATTGTTAGGTATTGATATTGACTGTTTGACACGTTTATGTCTTGGAATTATACGGAACTGTATATTTAACAGAGATACCTTTTGAAGGAGAAGAAGATGTCAAAAGTTATTCTTAAGGGTTATATTATTGCATCTGACTTTGATCTCGCAGCTGTAAAGAAAGAGCTTGCGATTCATATTCTATTAACTCGACAAGAAGAAGGTTGCTTAGTTTTTGAGGTATCTCAAGATAAGAAGAATATGAATCGATTTAATGTATATGAAGAATTCACTTCTCAGGAAGCATTTAATGCACATCAGCAGCGTCTTACTAATACCGAGTGGGGCAAGATTTCATCACAATTAAAAAAGTATTATAAAATTAGTGACAACAACTAATATGACAATGCCATCATATAGCAAATCGTTCAAGCGTGACCTCAGCTTTGATGTAGCCACGTAACTCGAACGCTAGATAAAAAAGGTTGACCTGACTACAGCTTCATACTTAATACTGCGGATTAACGGTGATTAACCGTTCAATGAGAAGTAACTGCAGGAGCATATCAATGAAATATAGCAACGTAAGTAAAGAACAGTGGGTCACGATGTTTCGCGACATTGGGCTGGATGACGCAACCATGGTGAAATGGCACCAGACATTTGAGAATCGCAACCCGGAAGGTCATCAGGAATTCCTTAAATGGCTGGGTGTTTCGAGTAGTGAAATTGCAGAAATTCGATCTACGTAATTTTGCTTAGCACATGAGGCGGTTAGCACTTGTAACCACCTCATGCACGCTTACTCCAGGTATACAAAAGCATGTACACAATCGGCCAACTAGCTAAACGTCATTCGATATCTAGAAGCACTCTTATTTACTATGACAGGAAAGGAATACTAAAGTCCAGTGGAAGAAGTAGCTCAAACTACCGAGCATATTCTGAAGGTGATGCCGAAAAACTGGAACGAATTATTATATTCAGAAATTCAGGAATACCACTATCAGTTATCGCTGAAATCATAGATAAAGATACCGATGAAGTTGAATCAGCCCTGGAGCATCGCTTGACTTCCATTAATCAGGAGATACAAAGACTGAGGAGCCAGCAAAAAATCATTGTTGATTTAATTAAGAGCAAGGATACCATTCAAAACACTCGAATTATTACTAAAAAAAAATGGGTGGCCATGCTGCAAGCAGCAGGCTTAGATGAAACTGGGATGAAGAACTGGCATATTGAGTTCGAGAAAAGCTGTCCAGAAGCACATCAAGACTTTCTTGAGTCAATTGGCATAGCAGATACGGAAATCGATTCCATTCGGGCCTGGTCAAAAAATGTAATCTAACAAAGCCGTAAACACAAGCACATTTTTCGCTCGCTGCGCTCACTACAAATATGCTGGTTACGACTGGCGCTATGCCAAGAGAATCTGATTTCATGCATAAACCCGATACGCCGAAAATAATGACCTTTAAATCACCGAAAGATCTGAGTAAGTGGCTACTAGCGAACCATACTTCCGAAAGCGCACTTTGGGTGAAGATTTTCAAAAAGGGATCGGGTGTTCCGAGCGTGACCTGGAACGAAGTCGTAATCGAGACGCTATGCTGGGGTTGGATCGACGGCATCAAGAATTCACTCGATGACCAAGCCTACCTTCAACGTATTACCCCTAGAAAGCCCCGAAGCAATTGGTCGAAGAGAAACACAGAACATATCGAGCGCCTGATAATTGAAGGGCGGATGGAGGAGCCGGGACTCGTGCATGTTCGTGCCGCGAAAGCGGATGGCCGTTGGGAGGACGCTTATTCAACTAGTGAGATGAAGGTTCCAGCGGACTTTCTAGCCGCTCTGGATAACAGACCGAAGGCGAAACAGTTCTATGAGACGCTAACCAAATCCAATCGCTACGTAATTGCTTATGGGTTACAGTCTGCAAAGAAACAGGAAACCAGGCAGAGGAGGTTTAAAAAATTCATGGATATGCTAATTCGAGAAGAGAAGCCGACTTAGGTTTCAGGAAAGACAAAAAAGCATAACAATATCGTGGAGTCAACGCACTACCGCGTACGACTCACGATTGAGGTTAGATTTAAATTCAGGTAAATATGAAAAATTTAAAATCAATAGGGTTCAATGATTGGGTGAAGTCCCATAGTAAGACTGATATGTTAGAAAACCACCACATCGTACGAATAGTCTCGGTACATAAAGAGAGCTATATTGTTTCAAATGGTGAAGATGATATCTTTGCGGAGTTATCAGGAAAACTTATGTACTCTACAGATTCTACTCTCGACCTACCAACAACAGGTGATTGGGTTTACGTGGATATATATGATAACAATACTCATGAGGTGCCTATGCAATAATTTCTATACACTGCTCAAGATTTACTGAATATTTTAACTATTAACTATAAAACAAATAGTAAAAAAATCATCAGCACCTGATATATCTTGACTATCTAACGTTAACGTAAGATACTGCGTCTAATGTTAACGGTAGATATAGTAGGTGGATATGAATTTGTCAGTTGTGCATCAACGAATAACCATGCTTAAGCAGGAAGAAAAAGACGGTACATTTCATTTTAGGATTAAAATAAATGTTACCTAATTATTTAAAAATTGGTGGTGTTGCAGAAGTGCTCAATACAACGGTGCGTACCATCAGATACTATGAGGAAGAAGGGCTTCTTGTACCTCATAGGACTGATGGTGGTACTCGCTTATATTCAAAGCAACATATTGATCGCCTGAAGGCGATTTTGCATCTCGCGGACAATGGCTTCTCTCTAGAGGTTATTGGTTTATTAGGGAATACGAGGAAAACGTGTACAACCGGTGATGAAAGCAGTAAAAGAGTTTCAGTAATTATTGATAATGCAATAACGGATATTAAAGAGCAAATAGCAGGTTTAGATATGCTTAAGGTTGAGTTACTCGCTGCAAAAAAATTGGTTAAAAAATGTAATGGTTGTACCAATACACCATCGAGTCATGATTGCCCCGACTGCCCCATTAATATAAACCTTAAGAGAATAGAAATTCTTAATTTGGTTTGGGAATAGGGGAAGTGTGATGATTTCAACTGTTATCCAAAAATCATTTCACAATGTGACGCAGTATCCGCGAGAGTTGTTGCAAAAGACGAGTGTCTTTGTGCAAGTTCCAGTGACATACCAGAAGGTGTGGGATGACGGTTTCGGTGCCAGAGGCTGGAAGGTCGATGCCGCGATAGGCGACCCTGAAATTATTGCCAGTACACGGGAAACTGGCCAGAGAATTAACACCTCTGTGTTAATTCACGATATCTTAGATCACTTTCTTTCGGGTTTTGGTGTGAGTGGGCACCGAAGTGAGGCAATGGCTCTTATTCAGTTATCAAAGAGAACTGGGTCTAACCCTGAATCTGACTATGAACAGATGGTAAGGGAAGATATTTTAAATGGCAGGGTAAATGGTGAGGCGTTGATGGACTTTTTACCCGCCGATCTTTGCGTCCTTATTCCGAAGGGTTTATCAATGACAGATAAGGAGACGATTTCTTTCCTGCGTGAGCAGATAGGAAAAGACCGTTTAGTACAGTCTCTCGTGGATAATTTTTTCACACTTGGTAAGAAAGGTGAAAAACATGCGGGTGATAGCTGGAAGATACTAGGATTAGACTCAAATAAGAAATCAGAAATTGGTCTCGCCTTACAAAGGCTGCTTGAAAAAGTTGATCTAGTAGTGGAAGTATTGGAGGTCGATGAACTTCATGGAATGATTAGTATTGATAATAGGCGTGTAACCTTTAACATATCAGCCGGTAGAATTATTGATTCAATCGAAGGTAGCCGAGTACCCATTGACTAAAAGAATGAAATTATAATGACTCCCGGTATCAATCAAGTGAATCCTATGGTTTAGAGGTTGCTCTAAAAATGGGAGTGCCCAAGGAAAGAATTTTTAAAACACTTGAGTGTAGTTAAACATTTTAATAAAAGAGAATTAAATGAAATTTAACCATATTGGAATTCCAGTTACTACGAAATTTGAGGGAGAGCTTGATATACCTCATCTAAAAATGACAGTGTCTGATCATGAAAATAATCCTTATGGAATTCAATGGCAGCGATATTGGGAAGGTGCTCCTTATCCTGAGTTAGTCAAAACTATTCCGCATGTAGCCTTTGTTGTTAAAGACATTCAGGCAGAAATTGTGGGTAAGAATGTAATAATAGAACCGAACTCTCCGAGTGAAGGTCTAGTTGTAGCGTTTATAGAGGTAAATGGTGCTCCAGTAGAATTAATGGAATACAAATAACAGTACACGTATACAAGTCGGTAAAGATAGCTAATCATTGATTCATGTTTTTTTCATGTGATACCTTCATCGTTTTTAACTATCAAGTTAAACCGTATTCTACGTTAGGTTTATACAGTGAATAAAAAATGGAAGTCCTTTGTACGAATAATTAAATTAAAAACTTAACGATAAAATATTAAATGAAAAATATACAAATCGAAATACCTGTCCTTATACCCAACATGCTAGGTGAAAAAGATCAATGCATTCAAAGAATCATTAATCTATTGGAAAATAAAAAAGGTGTCGACAGCGTACATGTCGATGATGTTGATGCACCTAGATTGTGTATTCATTATGAACCAGCAATAGTTTCTCTTGCGCAGGTAAAAAGTATTGCTGAACAATGTGGTGTTGAAGTAAGCACACAATTCCAGCACCGTTTACTGGAGGTAACGGGTATTCGACATCAACGTCATGCTCGTAGTATTGAGCAATCATTACAAAAAAACAAAGGTATTATTGAGTCTTTTGCGTCAGTAGCAGGTGTGATACGTCTAGAGTGGGACAATCGGCTAACTAACGAGCAAGAAGTCCTGCAAGCTGTTAAAAAATTGGGGCTGAGCTTTTTTGATGTAACAGCAGATGATGCTGAACATAAACATGCAATAGAAAATAAAAACGACCACGATCACAAACACGGTGGTATTTTTGGAGAAAGTACCGAGCTTTATTTTGCGATCGGTAGTGGTGCTTTTTGGTTATTGGGACTAGTTCTTTCCTTTGTTGAAGGTGTGTCTGAGCAATTACCACTATCCTTCTTCATCATCGCTTTTGCTTTGGGTGGTTATTTCACACTGATAGAAGCGTATGAAACTATTCGTAACGGTAGATTCGAAATCGACTTCTTAATGTTGGTTGCGGCTGCGGGCGCAGCGGCTTTAGGTAAGTGGGAAGAGGGTGCACTATTACTGTTTTTATTTAGCCTAGGCCATGCTTTAGAAGCTTATGCGATGAACAAGGCACGAAGATCAATCGCTGCGCTATCGAACTTGACGCCGCTAATTGCTGTCGTTAAACGTGATGGTCAACATGTTGAAGTGGGTATAGAAGAACTGGTTATTGGTGATGTTATTATCATAAAACCAAATACAAAAATTGCTGCGGATGGCGTTATTATTGCTGGCAATAGTGCAGTTAATCAAGCGGCCATAACCGGTGAGAGTATGCCTGTTGATAAAATTCCGGTTGAAGACTCAGAGGCTAATTTTGATCTTAATACGCTTGCCAGCGAAAACAGGGCTTTTGCAGGCACCATTAATGGCAGCATGGTACTCGAAGTAAAAGTGTTAAAAGCAGCAAAAGATAGCACCCTTTCAAGATTAGTCGAATTAGTCAAAGAAGCTGAAACGCAAAAATCGCCTACGCAACTATTAACAGATAGATTCGAGAAATATTTTGTGCCAGCGGTTTTGTTTTTAGTGACAGTATTGTTATTTGCTTTTACTGTCATCGATGAAAGTTTCAAAGAAAGCTTCTATCGTGCCATGGCTGTACTGGTTGCCGCATCGCCTTGTGCATTGGCCATTTCGACACCCAGTGCAGTGCTGGCAGGCGTCGCGCGTGCAGCCCGACAGGGGGTATTAATAAAAGGAGGACGTCCGTTGGAGGATTTGGGGTCATTAACTGCTGTTGCTTTTGACAAAACTGGAACGTTGACAGAAGGTCGTCCAAAATTGACCAATGCCATTGCAATAGGCAATGTCAGTCAGGAAGAGCTATTAACAGTTGCGGTTGCTGTGGAAGAATTAAGTGACCATCCATTGGCGGGCGCTATTGTTAAAGGAGGTAAAAAATTACTGGGTAATAATAACATTCCGGCGGCACAAGAATTAGAAGCGTTAGTGGCAAGAGGAATAAAAGCTATTTTTAAAGGTAAAGTAATACATATTGGTAACCGTCGTTTGTTTAATGAGTTGACGGGTAAAGAAATTCCTGAAGAGATCACGGCACAAATGAGCCGTCTTGAAGAAGGAGGGCATACGGCTATGATTGTACATCAGGATAATCAATACCTCGGTATTATTTCGGTGATGGATGTTGCCAGAAAAGAATCAAAGGCCACGCTTGTAGCATTAAAGAAAATCGGCATACGTCGAATGATTATGCTTACTGGTGATAATCAGAAAGTTGCTGATGCTGTTGCCCGAACAATTGGCATAACTGACCCAATGGGAAGCTTACTACCAGAAGACAAAGTAGTGGCTATCGAAAAACTTAAAGCTGAGGAAGGCAAAGTTGCAATGGTCGGTGATGGTGTGAATGATGCTCCTGCTATGGCAAAAAGCACTGTGGGTATCGCCATGGGGGCGGCGGGTTCAGATGTTGCACTGGAAACAGCCGATATAGCACTGATGGCAGATAAATTGGATAACCTCCCATTTGCGATTGGTTTGAGTCGGATGTCGAAAGGTATAATCAAACAGAACCTTTGGGTTAGTCTTGGTATTGTAGCGGTGTTAATTCCATCTACGATTATGGGCTGGATGGGAATTGGTCTTGCAGTTCTGATTCATGAAGGCTCGACGCTTCTTGTTGTAGGGAATGCCTTACGTTTACTTGCGTATAAATCAGAATAACTATATATACGGCTATAGTGAAAAAGGTTAATGGTCATGTAACTGTGTAATTAAGTAAATGAGCTTTACACTGATATTTGATACTAAAGAGGGGGTACTTTTCAATTATTCATTTTGGAAAAAATGCGTTTTAGCAACTTGGCGCTTATTTTCCTTCGATAAGAGATTTTTTCTTTAAGAGCTCTTCAACAAGAAAATCACGAAATATACGGACTCTAGCCGTGGTTCGCAAATCCACATGAGATAGCACCCACAGAGCAGGACCTGGTTCGATATCACTTAGCTGGATACGGTGTAGTTTTGGATCTGGGTCAGCAATAACACAGGACAAACGGGCTATACCTATCCCTTCGCGTGCCAGACTTTGCATTACCGAAAACGAAGTTGTTCGGTATATACGTTGTGTTTTAGGAAAATGTTTTTCAATCCAAAGTGGTCGACTATGACCATCGCCCACCCACGTAATGCACGGAATATCATCACTTTCTGGTTCATCCATTGCTCGTTGCAAAAGTGACTGCGTTCCATAGAGTGTGAAACCAATTGGAGCAATACGCTTGCCAACTAAGTTCGGAGGAGGGTTGTCAGTACCCCGTAAAGCAATGTCGGCTTCCCTGGATGCAAGGTCGAGTTCGTCTGCAGTAGCAACCACTTCCAGATTAATATCAGGATAGCGTTTGATGAATTTTCGGATGGCTGGCGCGACCAGTTGTTCTATACAATGATCTGCCGCCGTTATGCGCAATAAACCACTCAAGTCATGGTTGTCCGCGAGAATTTGGCGTTCTATATTATTGGCTTCCTCTGCCATCGTTTCGGCAAATGCGACAATGCTCTCGCCTGCGGGTGTAATAACCCATCCATTGTTTAGTCGCTCGAATAAACGTTTACCCAACTGGTCTTCCAGTGCAGAGATACGTCGATAAATGGTTGTATGGTTGACGCCTAGTCGAATAGCGGCCTGTGCGGCATTTCCAGAACGTACCACCTCAAGGAAATGTCGAATATCATCCCAGCCTAATGTGTGTATTTATGCGAATCCTTAATGCGTTTTACAGTGTTTACTTGCTTTTATGCATGCATTATATTAATTCACAGAATATTTCAAACGACTTAAAGGGCATAATTTATGAAAACGGTATTGGTTACAGGTGCAACAGGTTTCTTGGGTAGTCATGTTTTGGAAGTGCTTATGTCGAACGAGGGTATTAAACTTATTGCGGCTTGTCGAAATCCAACAAAACTCCTCCCTAATTTTAAGGGTGAAGTGAGACAAGGCGACCTGACAGATAGTACGTACATAAAACAAGTAACAAAAGGCGTAGACATCATTTGTCACGCCGCAGCCTGGACAAGTTTATGGGCGCATAGAAAAGATGAACAACGATTATATCGTGAACCGACAAAAGCGTTAATCGATGCTGCTATAAGCGACAGTGTTGAGCGATTTATATTTGATAGCAGTGTCGTGGTGTCACGCCCGCATCGTGATGGCTCGACCATAAATGACGACGAGCCACCGAAGCACCCAGGCATGTGGCCACATATGGATATTGTTGTTGATATTGAAATATATGTCGCAACAATCAAAGAAAGGCACAACGATGATCGCTTTGCGTTGTGGTCATTTTGTAGGGAAACGTTTCAATCTAGGATTTTTGTCACTTTTACTGCCCAGACTTAAAACGCATATGGTGCCTTGGGTAGCAGGTGGAAAAGCGCGCGTTCCATTGGTTGACGGTAGAGATTTAGGTGTGGCTTTCGCTCTAGCGACGCAAGCAGATGGTCTAAACAACTTTACATCGTTTAATATATGCGGTCCTTCGTTTCCAACAATGCGTGAAATTGTAAATTTTATTCATGATGAGACAGGCGCTCCATTACCTCATTTTGGTGTACCACTCAGCGGGGCTTATATATTTGCCTGGTTAATGGAAAAAATTAATCCTTTAATTCCGGGTGATCCATTCCTGACCAGAGCAATTGTGTATTTAGGTGAAGATTGGTATGCACCGAGTGATCTTGCAAAAAAACGTCTGGGATATGAGCCGAAAATTGATTGGAAAACAGCCATTAAACGCCAGCTTGAAGATATGGAAAAACAAGGATACCCAAGAACATCGTTGGTAGATGGAACACGCTGGTGGGCACGATAAATTTTTTTGTGCTGTTTTATATGAACGCATAATTTAAGCGATAGGGGAATATGAGGTAACAACATGATTTTTTCACGTAATAAACAAAATGGTTTTGTGGTGGTATTCTCGGCATTATGGATTGCCGTTGCGATTGGGCTCGTCTCTGTGTCAGTTTCAAAAATAAATAAAACGGCAGAGATAAAAAATCCTGAGATACAAAATCAAGAAAATTTTGAACAGGATGCATTATAAAATACGCGCATATAAAAGCTTGCGGGAATCCACAACCTGGTTTTTGCTGACGATTCTGAGGCCACACCTGTTGTTTTTTAGCTTTATTAGGCATGCTAACGCCGGTGCCATCGACTACAATAACCCGCCTGTTTTCTAGATGATGATTCATCTCTCGTTGTAATAGCTGTTTTGATGTGCGTAATAAGATATTTCCCAGGTAGGTTTCTCCTAACTTTTGACGTGCAGACCAAGGTTTACGGCGTAACGTAACCAAGTGAAAATCTGGCAAACATAAATTAGACTTTTTCATTCCTAACATGTAAATGCGAAAAGTTACATTGATGATAACGGATCAAAAATTTATGAATTAAACGGTCCATTATTTTTTGGTTCGGTGAGAAATTTCGTGAACTGTTCCTGTCGTTTGATGCCCCGTCTGATGTGATTATTGAATTTCAAAATTCCAGAGTTAGCGACCATTCTGCCATTGAAGTGATTGACTCACTCACTGAGCAATATATAAAAACAGGGAAAAGTTACACCTGCGGCATTTATCTGAAGAGCGTAAGCAACTGCTGGATAAGGCAGGTAATTTGGTTGGAGTAAATCGATTAGAAAATCCAAGCGACCATGTGGCAGGTGATAAGTTGGCTTAATCTGGGTATTTCACGGCATGTCCCGCATAGAAGCCACCTAAATGCAAAAGTGTTATATACAAGTGTTAGAAAGTCAACGCAATTATGTAAAAAATATTGTGCGTTTTAGGTGAGAATTCAAATAAATTTGCTTGCTTGTGTCTATACTTTAGCCAGCGTATGGATTAGATTGCGTGCGTTTAATCTGCTACTAAAATAACTAATTTTTTAATTATCTTTCATTATAAGAGTAATTGGTCGCTTATGCGTATTTTATTCAAATTAAATTATTCAACATTGTTTTCAGGGTTTTTAAGTTTTTCTTCTGTAATTTCAAGTGGTTCTGTTTTTGCTGAATCAAACTCAATAGCATTTGGTGATGTCGCTTACCGCGTTAACATGGATGCAGAATGGCGTAATCGTGCGGTAAAGCATGATGCAAAGTTTGGTGAAGTTGACTTAGTGGTTTCACTTGGACAAATCACTTACCCCGCATTGCATCAATTTGTTGCTGACTACGCAAAACAAAAAGGTCTTAAAATCATTGTTCAGCCCGGTTCGTGTGGTGTCTCTGCAAAAAAAATATCACGAAAAATCATTGATATTGGTGCTTATTGCTGTCCACCGGGTCAAACCGATCGTCTACCGGGTATTGAGTTTCATACTATTGGTATTTCCCCTATCGCTTTAATTACGCACCCTGATAATCAGCTTTCTGGGATTACATTAAAAGATGCCCAGAAAATATTTAGTGGTGATACTGTTAAATGGTCAGAAGTACCATTAAATTCTTCTAGCAGCGTCTCTAGCAAAAATAAAATAAAGCTTCTGCAAGGCAACATTCAACCAGTGGTGAGGCTGCATTGTAAAAAACGTCCAGGGCATTGGCATAGCTTACTTGAAAGTGATGATATGTTTAGCCGGCGTATTCGAGAGGTGGGTGTTATACCCGATATGGTCAAAGAAGTGGCAGAAACGAAATCGGCAATTGGTTTTGAAACAGAATACATGCTGAAGGTTTATAAAAAACAAGGCAAAGTAAAAGTATTAACGATTGATGGACATTCCCCCTCTGACTTGCAAACATTGCTCTCTGCCAACTATCCTTTTTATCGGACGTTTAGTTTGACAACATGGACGGGTACTGAGAGAAGTAATCAGTTATCAAGAGAGCTTATCGACAGTATAAAAAAACACATCGAAGTCGAGGAGAGTAAATACGATATGATTCCCAGCAGCAAATTACGATTGGCAGGCTGGAAGTTTAAAGGTGACGAATTGATTGGTGAGCCGAATGGCAAAAAAGTGTTTAGTGAACACCAACGATAAAAGCATATGCTGATATTAAATAATGTTTAGGCGGTTTTCGTTAACAACGTCAATGTTATTATTGACAATCATTGTTGGTCTTGCAATATGGGTAGCTTATGATGTTTATCAATTTCGTGCGCTAAACTCTGTCCTTGAAAAAAATTTAACGCAGCGCCTTAATTCGCAAGCAAAAGATCAGCGTTTGCGTTTTGATAGTTATATTAAGTCGTTTTATCCCAGTACAAAATTATATGCTAGCAATTCAAAATTGCATCAATATCTTCGTGATGTTGATTGGGATGATGAAAATTTTGAAATTGTTAAGTATGAAAAAATTCCGTCATGGATGCCAAGTCTTTCATCTTTACGACGTTTTGTGTTACCTCGGTACGCAATGCTACTTGATGATGCTGGAAAAGTTCGGGAAATGTACCATGACAAAGGCATAATTCCACCAGAAGGCTTGATGAAGTTGTCTACTCTGGAGCATGAGCTTAGTGATGGGCAAGGTTATATGATGATGCTAGATGGTAATCCTTATTTAGTGACTTCAGAGTTTGTTAAAAATGATTACAAAGAAGCTTGTTTGTTGATTGCATCACCTGTTGATGAAGAATTTTTGCAAGCATCTCAAGGTGCTTCAAGTCATGACGGTATTATTGCTTTGCTTAAAGAAGGTGAAGATGAAATATTAGTAAGCAATAATGAAGAACTTGTGCCCTCAGGTAAAACTTTAAATGATCTGAAAAGTGCATATTTACAGACAGGAGAGGGTTTTTTTAGCTCAGGTTCTTCAGACAGTATTGTTCGTTTTGTTTCGCTAATTTCAACACAAGAAATAAAAAAACAGACAGAAGCTATCTTGCATAAAGACAGGCAGCTGCGAGCTGTTACCGCAATTACTTTCGTGGTCGCATTTGGTTTAGTAATGTACTGGATTACGTCGCGTATTCAAAAATTAAGTAGAAAAGTGGTTAATTTTTCAAATGACATGAACATGCCGCAACCAGAGTTGCATCATAAGGATGAATTACTAGAGCTTGAAGACAGGTTTGAACTGTTGGCGCAAGCAGTACAATCTGAAACCCAGGCGCTAGAGTATGAAACGTCGCATGATCTATTGACAGGTTTGCCGAATCGAAAATTATTATATGATCGACTGCAACAAGAAATATCAAGTTATAGTGCGAATGGCGGGAGCTTTGTGCTAATGCTATGTGATTTGAATAACTTTAAAAAGGTCAACGATACATTAGGGCATCATATTGGTGATCTTGTATTAAAAGAAGCAAGTGAGCGACTAACGTATTCTCTGAGAAAAGATGATATCGTTGCCAGGCTAGGTGGTGATGAATTTAGCTTGTTATTAATTAAAACAAACATTGGAGAAGCGGAATTAATTGCAAAAAAAATAATAGAAGCATTTGGTTCTTCGTTTACTATCGAAAACGATATTATAAGAGTAGGAGTAAGTGTTGGTATAGTTGAACACCCTAAGCATGGCAGAAATATTGATAGTTTGATGAGAGGCGCTGACGTTGCAATGTACCACGCGAAACATAATCAAATGGGGTATGCAATATACGATGCATCAATGAAAAATGCGGTAAAAACATCAGGTGGTTTTTAGCTGGTGTGATTCGATAACTATTAATTTCTGTAGGGCGAATGCCCTTAAGTCAGGTCTTTAAGTGATATGACTTTCGTAAATTTAATGGGAATAATTTATCACATTGATGTTTTTTGCTAAATCTAGAGAAAAATCAAGTTCTGGATATTAATGCTTTTTTAAGATACGAAAGATGCTCCGCTTCATTACAAGATGCAATATTAAACCGCATCCACTGAGAGGGTAACTGGTGCGGGCTGAATAAATTACCTGGCGCAAACATCATGCCCAGGCCAGCCGCACGATTACTTAATTTTATAATATCGATATGTTCGGGCATTTTTGACCACAAGAATAAACCACCTTCTGGTTCTATTTCAGGCATTAATTTTAGCTTTCCCAGGTTATCGAATGCTATGTCTCTGCATCGATGTAATCGTTTATGTAATTTATTAAGGTATTTACGATATTGACCACTCGCCAACATATGAGAAACCATTCGCTCATTTATTTCTGAAGTTGTGATTCCTGATAATAATTTTAGATCAGTAAGTTGTTTGACCATATCTGTTGAGCAGGCGATAAAGCCAACACGCATAGCGGAAGAAATTGTTTTTGAATAGCTACTTATGTAGATAACTCGTTTTAACTGATCAAGTGTAGCAATTCTGCTTATTTTCTCTGGGTGGAAATCCGAAAACACGTCATCTTCGATTATTATCATTTTGTTATTTTCAGCATGTTGTAATAAACGATGAGCAGTAGCCTGGCTAATACTAGCGCCCGTTGGGTTGTGTAATATTGAGTTAGTGAAAAAAAGTTTAGGTTTGTGTTGTTTTATTAATTGTTCGAATTTTTCTACATCAGGTCCATCTTCATTCCAGGGCACGCCTATAATTTTTGCACCATAAGATTTTAAAGTACCGAACAAGATGAAATATCCAGGGTCATCAACCAATACGGTATCACCGGGACGAACATAGTATCGAGCAATTAAATCAAGCGCATGTGTAGCGCCAGTGGTTAGTAAAATTTGATCAGCATCGATATGAATTTTTAATTCTGCAAGACGTTGCTGTATTTGTTGTCGTAGTGGCAAATAACCTTGAGGGGTTCCGTATTCGGTTAAATGACGTCCAGGTCTATGCGCAATACTTCGTAGGCTGCGTTGAATACCTGCGGTATCCATCCAGTCATGTGGTAGCCATCCCGCACCCGGAGCAGGTTTGAGACTAGGTTGATTTAACGTACTTCGCAAAAGCCATAAGACGTCCATTGCACGATCAAGTTTAATCGATGGTTTCGCTCTGCCTGAATATTGTGAGTGAATTTTTACATAAAACCCAGAACCTTGACGTGATTGCAAATATCCTGCAGCAACAAGTCGATCATAGGCCTGTACTGACGTAAATCGACTAACGCCATGTTCTGTGCTGAAGGTGCGAATGGAAGGCATTCGACTTCCATTTTTTAATGCACGGTCGTCAATAAGCTTTTTGATGTTCTGGACAATCTGCTCAGTTAGAGGCGTGTCTGATGTTTTATCAAGTGTGACTATTTTCATTATTTGCGATTGTATAGGTGTTTTTAGCGGTACAGTATGATAACTGTCTGTTAAATTGTATATGTATTGTCAAGCCATTTGTTTCTAATATAACGCCTTACAAAGTGATAGGCAATACGCATGAACAGTCCGATAAAAAATAAAAATGAACAAATGGGTTTGATGTTCGGATTTACAGCGGTTATAGCTTTTAGTCTTACGTTGCCAGCGACTCGGCTGGCTGTTACTTATATTGATCCAACATTAGTTGGTTTGGGACGTTCGCTAGTTGTTGCTTTACCGGCGTTGTTACTGCTTTTTTTATTGAAAATTTCGCTACCAACAAAACGTCAGTGGCTAAGTTTATTGGTCGTTATGTTTGGTGTAGTTATTTGCTTCCCCTGGCTGACTTCGTTGGCAATGCAAAATGTGAGTGGTGCGCAAGGTGGTATAGCGGTTTCAATGATACCGCTTTTTACTGCTATATCTGGCGCGGTACTTCTTGGGCAACGACCCTCTATAGGATTCTGGTTGATGGCTGCATTAGGTAGCATTCTGGTATTGGTTTATTTATTTCTAAGTAAAAGCGGTGCCATTCAATCCAGTGAGTTAATTTTATTTGGTGCTTCTATCGTGTGTGCGGTTGGTTATGCAGAAGGCGGTAGGCTTGCTCGAGATATTGGAGGGATAGCCGTCATCTCCTGGGCATTAGTTTTGTCCATTCCATTTACAGTCGTACCACTAACTTACAGATGGATAAATTATGATTTTAATGATTTATGGCAAATTCCCTGGCAAGCGTGGGCTGGTTTTTTATACATCAGTATTGTTAGTCAATGGATTGCTTTTATATTTTGGTATCGTGGTTTAGCAATAGGTGGGGTAGTACGTGTTAGTCAAGTACAGTTAATTCAGCCCTTTTTAACAATGGTGTTTTCTAGCGTGTTGCTGGGTGAATCAATTACTTTATTGATGATGTTCTTTGCCATCGCAGTGGTAACAACGGTAGCTATAGGGCGTAGAATGGCGGCTTACTAAAAAACTCAACGTGTATATAATAATATAAAAAAGATATGCAAGCGACGATATGGGATTAACAATCTATCAAATTGACGCATTTTTGAATAAAATATTTGAAAGCAATCCTGCTATAACCTGCCCACTTAGTAGGTAGCTTCCTGATGACTTAATGCAGGCAATTGCAGCTGAAAATAGTTTATCAGAAACGGCTTATTTGGGTTACAAGAATAACAGTTACCATATTCGTTGTTTACGCCGACGTACGAGTATTTAGTGCTGACCCTATGAGTCACAAAACTTTCGTTTATTATCATGCTTTAGTGTCACTTTTCGTGCTATAAATGTTCATATCATCGCTATTTTTAGGGCTTTCAATAAATTTTAAGCGTTATTAGTTATTTTGTTGCATGAGAAAAGCAGATAAATTATTCCAGTTAACCAACCTTGTTCGAGCCAGACAACCCATTACTGCAGATGAAATTTCTGTGGAACTCGGGGTGTCAGTACGAACCGTTTACAGATATATTGATGACTTATCTGTCAGTGGTATTCCTATATATGGTACGACAGGCGTTGGTTATCAACTTGATGAACAATTTGAGTTGCCGCCATTAAATTTAACAGAAAATGAATTTGATGCGTTAATGCTTGGTGTGAAAATGGTATGTGGCTGGACAGGGGATACCTTATCAGCTTCAGCAAAATCGTTATCCGTTAAAATTGAATCAGTCGTACCACATATATTGAAGGAGAAACACTTAAATCATACCCATGTGCCGGACATTATGGAAAGGTCCAACGAAAGAAAAACATGGGAAATTGTACATGCATCAATAAAAGACAAGGTAGCCCTTAGACTAATTTATACATCTCTTGCCAACAAACAGACAACAAGGGAAGTTTATCCTTTGGGGTTATTTTATTGGGGAGGAAAATGGACGGTAGGTTGCTGGTGTACGTTGCGCTCTGATTATCGAGATTTTAGATTAGATAAAATTGATAGTTTAAAAATATTGATGGAATTTAAAGAAACCAGTAACGTAAACTACGAATCCTACGTTGCATCCTTCAAAAGTTCGAATCAATTTTAAAGCTTATTTATCATTATTTCATAGCTACTGACATAATGCTGTCAGTAATACTCATCTATAGTGCTAATTCACATTCACTCTAGAGGAATAACATGACTAATCCAATTACAATTTTGGTACCGATAAAACTGGCGAAAGGTAAAACAGAAGCAGACCTTGTAGCGGCTTCGAATAAATTTCAGGATGAGTTTGCAGGAAAACAGCCTGGTTTAATGCGTCGTGAATTAATACGTAAAACAAATGGAGAGTATCTTGATATAGTTCAATTTCGGAGCAAAGAAGATGCAGAAGACATAATAGAAAAAGAACAGACTTCACCTGCATGCCATGAATTTTTTTCTGTTATTGAGATGAGTGTAGATGCTGACGAGGATGAGAGTATAGAATTTTATCAGTCACTGGTTACTTACACATAATTACTGATTTAGCTAGTACAGTATGATTCAATATAAAATATATAGAAGGTAGTGTATGCACAACCACGAAAAAATAAATTACGTCGAATTTCCTGCACGTGATATAGGTGCAACAAAGAAATTTTTTACAGAAGCATTTGGTTGGGTATTTGTAGATTATGGCCCAGAATACACAGCTTTTACTAACGAAGGGATTGACGGCGGATTTTTCAAGTCTGAACAATTTGTTTCTGTTGAAAACGGCAGCGCGCTAATCGTTTTCTATAGTAAAACATTGGCGCTTACACAGGAAAAAATTGAAAAAGAGGGTGGCCTGATTACTAAGCCTATTTTCTCATTTCCAGGTGGTTGCCGATTTCATTTTACAGACCCAAGCAATAACGAATTTGCGGTTTGGTCCGACATTAATTAGTTACTGTTGGTTACTGCATATTCCGCACCAGCTCTTCCTTCCTCTTGTTGTTAACATATCCACTTAAAAACGAATATTTTTGCCTTGTTACTCGTTTTAGATAGTGTCAGGTACATTTTCAACAAATTTTTCGCCACTCTTTTCTCGATAGTCCTCTTGTTTAATATCCATATGATCGTAGCCCTGCACACATACCAACAGACTTAGCGGTAATAAGTTGCCGCTAAGCTGGGGATTTTTACCTACGATATCACATAGTTGTGGCCCCGCGATTACAGACCCGTTCCTCGATTCTTCTTATTTAAACCAATTAAAACAATTAATTAGATGTTTTTAGCTCAATCATTTCACTAGTAATATTAATGGCATGAGTCTTGCCCTATGAATTATATAGTTTTGAAATATTCGATGTGCGAGTGAAATTTTTAAAGTATGGGCATTTTTTGTCGATATAACAATCATGTTAACAAGGCATGCCTGCGATTAACGGAGTGTTTATTGAAATTATATGACCAAAAAAATGATTGCGATGATTTATACGTTATTCAAATTTATTACGTGATATCCATATGTTTTGGTTTGTTTATAAGTGGTGTGTTCGTGTTATTCGTTAATATTTTTAAATTAATTTAATGATGGCAAGAAACATTGAAATATAACTATTTAGCTAGTAAGAAATGATTAAAAAACGACGGAGAAAAAAATGAGTTATTCGGCTGAGGCGATAATTACAGAAAATTTCGCACTAAATAATAAATCTAACGACATTAATAAATTTGAATTGTTTTCGGATATTAGGTGGATTGCTTGGATCTTACCTATCATTCTCGGTGCTATTTCATTTGCAACTTTACTCTACACAGAAAATAGTTATTTAATTAGCATAGGTGCGTTTCTATTAATTGGCGGTGTTATATCTGGGGTTTACCTAAAAATAACAGCTACAAATAATTTCAACATATCTGTTAGTAATTCAGGTGAATTACAACGATTAAATGAGTATGTTAATTCTTTGGAAAGCTTTTGTGCTTCTATATTGCCAATCCTAACTCGGCAAATTGAAAGTTCTAATATCCAGACTGATCAGAGCATCAGCGAATTATCGCAATCTTTTTCTGGTTTAGTTAATCAATTAGAAGAGGTGATACAAACATCAGAGAGTAGGAGTGAGAATTTGTGTGAGGGGCAAGGAATGATGGTCTTGTTCTCTGAAAGTCGAAGTTCACTTAAAACTGTTATTGACGCTCTTGAATCTTCATTAGAGGATGAAAATCGTTTTCTCAATAATGTCCAAAAATTATCACTCCAGGCAGACGAATTAAATGAAATGGCCGGAGCAGTTGGTCAGATAGCGGAACAAATAAATTTACTGGCGCTTAACGCTGCTATTGAAGCCGCCAGAGCGGGTGAACATGGTCGTGGTTTTGCGGTAGTTGCAGACGAAGTTAGAAACCTTGCATCGATGTCCGCAAAAACTGGACAGAAAATGATAGAAAAAGTTGGCAATATTGGAGAATCTGTTAGTTCAACGTTAAAGCAAACTGAAAGCTCTATTAAACATAATAGTGAGGCAGTCAATGTTGGTAAAGCAACAATTGAATCGGTATTCTCACGTTTGCAGGACACCATCGAAACATTACAAAATGACGGCACGTCATTGCGTTCCGCTGGCGAGGATATTAAGAATGAAATTTCAAGTGTATTAGTCAATTTACAGTTTCAGGACAGAGTCTCGCAAATATTAACTAATGTAATGGGCGATATGAATGGTATTGTCGAAAAGATAGATGAAAGTCAGGCATCACGTGAAAATCTAGGTGATGTAACACCATTTAATCATGTCCAATTGATTGAAGATATGCAATCAAGATACACAACAGCAGAACAACATCATAATCATACAAACACACAAGCTCAAGTTGGTAATGATGAGTCGGATTCAGAACTAACATTTTTTTAGTGGGAGATAAATTATGTCAAAAACAATATTAGTCGTAGACGATTCTTCATCAATAAGACAGGTTGTCAGTATTGCATTGAAAGGTGCTGGATACGAAGTGATAGAAGCATGCGACGGTAAAGATGCACTTTCTAAACTAACAGGGCAAAAAGTTCACCTTATCGTAAGCGATGTGAATATGCCAAACATGGATGGAATAACTTTGGTAAAAGAAGTTAAACAACATCCTCAATATAAGTTCACACCAATTATGATGTTGACGACTGAATCTGGTGCAAGTAAAAAGGAGGAAGGCAGAGCAGCAGGAGCTAAAGCCTGGCTGGTTAAACCTTTTCAGCCTCCGGCGCTGTTATCCGCTGTTGCCAAATTGGCATAAGACTGATTTATATAACTTGTAAATGAATTGAAAAAAGGTCGATAAATGAGCATCAAAATTAGCAATAAAAAGAAGCTTATGTCACTAAGTATTTCAGGTGATCTGACTATTTATACTGCGAACGAATATCGAGATAGTATTCTTGAAAAGTTTTCAGCAGAAAAAAATATAGAAATTGATCTTGCTGAAGTAGAAGAAATTGATAGTAGTGGCTTGCAATTGTTAGCAGCAATGAATAAAGAAATAACCAGTCATGGTTGTGAAATGCAACTGGTTTCTGTAAGTGATGTGGTAATCGATGCACTTGAAACGAGTTGTTTGATTAACGACTTTAAATGTAGCAAACAAGAGAATTAATAATGAGCATTGAAGATACATTTCGGGAAGAGGCCGATGAATTATTAGTGGATCTTGAAGCTGCGATGTTAGAACTAGAGGAGCAACCTGATGACTCCGATAGTGTCGATAGAGCTTTTCGCACTATGCACACAATCAAAGGATCGGGCTCAATGTTTGGCTTTGATAAATTAGCAGCATTCACTCACCATTTAGAAAATGCATTTGATCTCGTTCGGAGTGGTGACCTTAAAATAAGTAAAGAGCTCATCAGTATTAGTCTTGATTCAGGTGATCATATTCGTGATCTTCTTGAAATTAAAGACTCAAACAACGAGTTAGACGAAGAATCAAATTTACTACTTGAGCGTCTCAATGCGTTAGTTGGAATAACAAATAGTCAAACTGACGACAAGGCAGTACAAAATAGTGATAGTAATGTAGAAGCTTCTGTTTCAAGTGAAACGCAAACTTTTCGTATTCGCTTAAACCCTGATGAAGATGCGTTTGCAAGTGGTATGGATCCATTACCCATTTTGCGAGAATTGCAGGCGATGGGGACTTGCAATATCACTACGATCATTTGCGACTTACCCGATTTTGGTGAAATGAACCCCGAAAAGTGTTACATGAACTGGGATTTAATACTGACTACTGACGAAAATAAAAATTCAATAGAAGATGTATTTATTTTTGTGCAGGATGATTGGGACATTAATATCGAAATGGTCGATAAAAATGGTCATTGGTCAGATACACCAGAAGATAAAAATTTAGGTGAAATTCTTATAGAAAGAGGCGATGCAACAGCTAATCAAATTGAACAAGCTTGCTCTCAGCAGAAAAAAATTGGTGAAATATTAACGACGAATGAAAACATTGCCCCAGAAAAAGTAGAAGCCGCATTAAAAGAGCAGCAGGTTGTTAAAAAAGCACATAAAAAACGTAAAGCCAGTGAAGTAGTCAACGTTAAAGTACCTGCTGAGAAATTAGACATATTAATGGATTTGGTTGGTGAGTTAGTTATAGCGCAGGCAAGATTAAATCAGTCTGCTAGTATATTTCACGATCCAGCTTTAACCAGTGTTGCTGAAGATATGGAACGGCTAACTTCAGAATTACGTGATAATACTCTGGGTCTTAGAATGCTACCTATCGGTACTACCTTTGGTCGTTTTCGTCGCCTGGTGCGGGATTTGTCAAATGATCTCGGTAAGCAGATCGAACTGGTTACAGAAGGCGCCGAAACAGAACTCGATAAAACCGTTATCGATAAATTAGGTGATCCATTAGTCCACCTAATACGCAACAGTATCGATCACGGTATAGAGATGCCCGATGTCCGTAAAAAAGCGGGTAAGCCTGAAAAAGGAACCGTTTTACTTACGGCTGTACAATCAGAATCCAATGTCATCGTTACAATCAACGACAATGGAGCAGGCTTAGATGCAGAAGCAATTCGTTTGAAAGCAATAGAGCGCGGTGTCATAACAAAAAATTCAACACCCACACCCCAAGAATTATATAACTTGATCTTTGACGCTGGTTTTTCAACCGCGAAAGTTGTTTCAAATGTTTCTGGACGTGGTGTTGGCATGGATGTCGTTAGGCGTTCAATCGAGTCGTTACGTGGCAAAGTCACTATCGATAGCCATCCCGGTGAAGGCAGTACTATCACCATAGAATTACCTTTAACGCTGGCCATTATCGAAGGTTTGTTGGTTAAAGTCGAATCTGAACATTACGTCATACCGCTATCTCAAATCGAAGAATGTATAGAAATCACATCGGGTGAAATAAAAAATGCAAATGGCAACCATTTAATCGAGGTGCGTGGTGAATTGGTTCCATATCTACGATTACGTGAATGTTTTAACACAAATGGAGAACATCCGGATATCGAACAAATTATTGTGGTGCGTACTGGGAAAACACGATTTGGTTTTACCGTTGATCAAGTTGTAGGGCAGCACCAAACAGTGATTAAAGGTTTAGGAAAAATATATGAAGGAATCGAAGGCTTAGCTGGAGCAACTATATTAGGTGATGGTGCAGTCGCCTTAATTTTGGACACGAACGCATTAATACAAAATGCTTCGAAAAACAATAAAACACTGCATTAATCATTTATTAGCTAAATATAAAAAGAGAAATATTATGAAAACAAATTTACCTGTTACAGATAATGAAATTATATTTGATGCCAATCAGCAAATCGTTTCAAAAACAGATTTAAAAGGCAGAATCACATACATTAATCAGGATTTTCTGGATATTAGTGGTTTTTCTGAATCTGAGTTAATAGGAAAAAGCCATAATATAGTAAGGCACCCTGACATGCCGCCAGCAGCGTTTCAAAGTTTATGGGATGCAGTTAAAGCAGATAAACCTTGGGTTGGTATGGTGAAAAATCGTTGTAAAAATGGCGATTATTATTGGGTGGAAGCAAATGTAACACCCATTAAAGATAACGGGCGTGTGGAATTCATGTCCGTACGTAAAAAACCAACCAGAGAGAAAATTGCAGAGGCAGAATCTCTATATCAAAGCATAAACAATAATACTTACACGCCATCATTTAAAGAAAAATTCGAGCGGTACAATATATTTAATAAAATGAGCTTAATGCAAAATATATTAATCCCAATTATGGTCTTGTTTGTAATATTCGCAGGCCTCTCAGTAATTATTGTGCCAGATATATTTAACAGTTTAATGCAAGTGCAGTCAGCTGATCCAATAATCATATTTGAAGAAATTTTGATTGGTTTTTTAGTTTGTATCGCAGGATTATTGGTCGTGCTGCTTTCCTGGTTTATCAATAAAAATGTCAATAAACCATTGCAAGATTGCATTTCTACTTTGAACAACATCGCTGTTGGAAATTTCGACGACCAATGTGATATTGAAGTCAACGGTGTTATTGGTGATGTATTACGTGCATTAAAGTCTATGCAAATTAAACAAGGTTTTGATGTGAATGAAGCACGCTTCTTTGCGAAAAATTCTGACCGAATCCAAACAGCCTTAGATGTGACGACGACGAATGTCATGATGGCGGATGCAAACAATACGATTATATATATGAACGAGGCAGTACAGAACATGTTCAATGAACTTGATTCTGAGCTTAAAAAAGTATTGCCAAAATTTGATGCCAGTAAACTGATGGGAGAAAACATCGATGTTTTTCACAAAAATCCAGCCCATCAACAAGGATTATTAAGAGACCTTAAAGAGACATACAACACAACGATGCCGGTTGGTAGTCTTACCATGGAAATTACAGCTAACCCTGTATTTAGCAAAAATGGCGAACGTTTAGGAACCGTTGTTGAATGGGTTGATCGTACTGCAGATGTGGCTGCCAAAGTGGAAGACGATAAACGTCTTGAAGCCGAACGTGTGGCCGCAATGGACAATAGTCGTATTAAGACTGCGCTGGATGTAACATCGACCAATATTATGATGGCCGATACCGAGCTCAACATCATTTATATGAACGAGGCAGTACAGCAGATGTTTAAAAGCATCGAAACGGAATTAAAAATTTCCTTACCTAATTTTGATGCCAGTAACCTTATCGGTACAAACATCGACGATTTCCATAAAAATCCTGCGCATCAACGTAGCATGTTAAAAGACCTTAAAACCACCTATAACACGATTTTGCCCATTGGTAATTTAACCATGGAAATTACCGCGACACCGGTATTTGATGATGCTGGCAAGCGTGTGGGGTTTGTAACGGAATGGATGAATCGAACCGCTGAAGTTGAAGTTGAAAATGAAGTCGAGAACATTGTAGAAGCGGCGGCCAACGGTGATTTTAGCCAACACATTAAGGAAACAGGTAAAGAAGGTTTCTACCTAAAACTGGCAGAAGGTATTAATAAGATACTGGAAACCACTAATACTGGTATTGATGATGTTGTTAGAGTGCTGCGCGCTTTAGCCACGGGCGATTTAACCCAAAACATCGAGGCCGATTACAAAGGTGTGTTCAATCAACTCAAAGGTGATGTCAATACCTCCATCGAACGTCTAACCGATGTTATTAGTAAAGTGCATACCAATACCGATGGTAGTGCGAACACTGCATTAGAAGTCAACAGTACCGCGCAAGCTCTGGGACAGGGCTCATCTGAGCAAGCGGCTTCCCTTGAGGAGATATCATCTTCAATGGAAGAGATGAGCGCTAACATACGCCAAAGTGCAGACAATGCCGGACAAACCGAACAGATAGCACAAAAAGCAGCGGTTGATGCAGAAACCAGTGGCAAGACCGTGAGTGAAGCGGTGGGTGCGATGAAGGACATCGCAGACAAAATTTCCATTATTGAAGAAATATCAAGACAAACCAATCTGCTGGCATTGAACGCCGCCATCGAAGCTGCACGCGCGGGTGAACACGGAAAAGGCTTTGCTGTTGTTGCTGCCGAAGTTCGCAAACTGGCTGAACGTAGTCAACAGGCCGCGAGTGAGATTGGTGAACTATCGAGTACCACCGTTGAATTAGCGGAGCAGGCCGGTGAGAACTTACTGCAATTAGTCCCGGATATTCAAAAGACAGCAGAACTGGTACAGGAAATCAGTGTGGCATCGCGTGAGCAAGATACCGGAGCAGATGAAATCAATAAAGCTATACAACAACTTGATCAGGTAGTGCAGCAGTCAGCAGCGTCAGCTGAGGAACTGGCAGCGTCGGCGAATGAGTTAACGAATCAGGTGGAAGATCAACGTATCGCAATGGGTTTTTTCACATTAGCAGAAAGTGAGACAGCTGATACGCCTGTTGAACGTAGAAATAATCATTCCAGTGGTTCAAAACTTCGTGGTGAAATAGCACCGATGAAAAGCCCAACAAAGAAAATTCCTGATAAGAATGAAGGTTTTGACTATGGCATGGATGATAGCGCCAACGATGAATTTGTGAGGTATTAAATAAGGAACTCATGGTATTCGAGTTACCCACAGACCATGAGTTATCAGTTTGGTTTTAGTTGGCGCTGGATAACAAGACGATGTAGGTTTAGTCGTCGAAACAAAAAAATGCATTTACCGAAACGGTGGGCCGTGTCCACACTGTAAACGAGATGAAGATATGAGTAATGAAATAGAAGAACATGAAAATACTTCGACACATGACGAAGTTATTCAATACCTGACTTTTACCTTGGATAACGAGGCTTTTGCTACGGAAATTAGTCGAGTGCGCGAAGTGCTGGAATACACACAGATAACGCGAGTACCGTGTGCACCAGAATATATGATGGGCGTGATTAATCTACGCGGTAGTGTTGTTCCCGTTGTCGATCTACGTTTGCAATTTGGCATGGCGACAAGTGATCTAACCGTTGATACCCGCGTTATTATTATCGAAGTAATCATCGACGGAAAAACGACCGTTTTAGGGACATTAGCAGATTCAGTACAAGAAGTGATTGATCTAAAACGAGAACAGATGGAACCAGCCCCCAGTATAGGTACCCGAATTAATAATTCATTTATTAGCGCCATGGGTAAGTTGGATGATCAGTTTGTCATCATACTGGACATGAATCGTATTTTTACTAGTGACCAAATTAACGATGTGCAAAAAAGTGGAAAGCATCCAGCAGGCGATAAAGAGAATATTCAAAATGTAGCGTAAAGTGTATTTTCTTCTGCCATTCTAGTGGTGCGCTATGGGGCAGTGAATGCAAATCAAAAGTTATAAAAATACAATTCAAAAAGAAATTACTATAAAAATAATGAATTTTTATAAGATAAAACAAATGAAAAAACCTTAATTTTTAATAGGTTTGTTCTTGTGTTTATTTTCTGACGTGTTTAATAGTATATTAATCGATTAGTTTGGTTTTTTTGTAAAACTATCGTTATAGCTAATTTCGATAATAAATTTTTACTAAATATATTAGAAAAAATAGAGTATCAGATAATGAATGTGGTGATTATTGATCATAAAAATTGGGCAGATGTATTTAAAGTACGAATAATGTTAAAGAATTATAAATGTTTTACCGATATATTAGTGTAAACATGAAATTGTATATGACGAGGAAGGCCCATGAAAAAGACGACATTACTTTACAGGTTAGTTGCCCTGATGATGACTGTTAGTTCAGCATATGCATACCCGGAAAAAACAACATATAAAAATCAATCGATGTCATCATTTTTCGAAATAAAAAAGTCTGTTTTTGAAATAAAAACAATTAAGAATGAAGTGAAATCGTATAACGAAGTTAATAGTTGCACTGCTTGTCATATCGAATAATTATGATATTAAATTTTTCTATTTTATTGTTCTTAAAATAGAAACACGTGAAGCTGTTAAATCTGAGGTTAATTTATGTCACAATTACAAGTAAACAAAAAAAATCTTGCCACAAATGAAAATCATGAATCTTTGCAGGAAAGTCAACTTAAGCGAGTGGCTGACTTTATTGGAAGTGAAGTTGGCATTCAATTGCCGACGTCTAAACAGAAATTAGTTGAAGGTAGGTTACGGCGACGACTAAAAGTACTAGGGTACTCAGATTTTAAAAATTACCTTGATTACACGCTTGAATCACCTGATGGGGAGCTTGAAAAGTTGCAGTTGATCGATGTAATTACAACGAACAAGACAAATTTTTATCGGGAATCGGATCACTTTGATTATTTATCGAGTGATGCCGTCGCAGAGCTAGAAAAAATTAAAAAAAATGAATCGAGAAGAGAACTGAATTTCTGGAGCGCCGGTTGTTCGACAGGGGAAGAACCCTACACATTAAGTATCGTTCTTAATGAGATAGCTGCTAAGAATAAAGATTTAAAGTTTAATATTTTGGCGACAGATATTTCTCACACTTGTCTAAGTAAAGCCAGTCGTGGCATTTATACGAGCAGACAAATAGACGTTATTCCGATGGAATTGAGAAAAAAATATTTGTTACGTAGCCGTAATGCGAATGAAGACCTGGTTCAGATGGGCAATAAGTTAAGGTGCAGTATTAAATTCAAAATGATAAATTTGATGGACAAACAATTTAACATTTCTCAAAAAATGGATGCTATTTTTTGTCGTAACGTGATGATCTATTTTGATAATGATTTTCGTGAAGAATTAGTTGGTAGATTTGAAAGACAGTTGATTAATGGTGGTTATCTGTTTGTTGGGCACTCTGAGCCTTTAAGTGGGATTAAAACCACGTTGAAACAAGTTGCACCTATGGTCTATAGAAAGCTGTAAATGACTTTCATAGGGTATGGTTGAGGATGTTATGAAAAACAATAATTGCATAAATGTTATGTTGGTCGATGATTCAGCCGTGGTACGCCAGACACTAACGCAAGTATTAAATTCTGATCCAAATATTAATGTAGTCGAGGCGTGTTCAGACCCATATTTTGCGGCTAAAAAACTTCGCAAGTTTCGCCCCGATGTAATGGTACTGGATGTGGAAATGCCACGTATGGATGGCATTACCTTTCTACAAAAAATTATGTCACAAAACCCTATCCCCGTCATTATCTGTTCTACGTTGGTTGGTAACGGCAGTGAGACAACTTTAAAAGCGCTAGAGTACGGAGCGGTTGAAATAATTCAGAAACCAACGATCGGTACAAAAAAATTCCTAGAAGAAGCAACGGTGCAGTTGACTGATGCGGTAAAGGCGGCAGCAAAAGCAAATCTTAGGCAGTTGACAATAAGGACCAAACAAGTTGCACCAAAATTAACGGCCGATGCTGTTTTATCAAGTGGTAAAGCGATGTGCAAGACAACAGAGAAAGTTATCGTGATTGGCGCTTCGACTGGTGGGACGCAAGCATTAAAAAGTGTACTTGAAGCTATGCCGCAAGATGCTCCCGGTATTGTGATTGTTCAGCATATGCCGCAAGGGTTTACGGCATCTTTTGCCAAACGTCTCAATGAGGATTGTAACATTATCGTAAAAGAAGCCGTTGATGGTGAATCCGTCTTACGTGGACATGCGTTGATTGCCCCTGGTAATAAACATATGTTATTAAAACGTAGCGGTGCACGTTATTATGTTGAAGTAAAAGACGGCCCCTTAGTAGCACGCCATCGACCATCTGTCGATGTATTGTTTAGATCCGCAGCTCGTTATGCGGGGAGCAATACAGTTGCAGCTATATTGACGGGCATGGGTGACGATGGTGCCGCAGGCATGAAAGAAATTCATGATGCAGGTTCATTTACCATTGCCCAGGATGAAGCTACAAGTGTTGTTTATGGTATGCCCGGAGCGGCAGTTAAGCATGGTGGTGTTGATATTATTTTACCTTTAGAGAAAATAACGCAAGCACTTATGAATGAAAATAAGGTTCAGACAATAAGTAAAGCAGCCTCAAATTAAAGGACATACAAATGGGTACTCAAAAATACAAATATGATAGTGCAACTGAGAACTGGAGAGTGAAATAGTATGTTGCATTCAGATAATAAAGTATTCTTACATCCGGGTGAGTTTTTCTTTATGAAAGAAGCGGCTCATGTGCATACGATTCTGGGTTCTTGTATTGCTATAACTCTGTGGCATCCCAAATTACATATTGGTGGTATGTGTCATTTTACGTTACCTAAAAACCCACACAAAATGCATAAAAGTACGACACTAGATGGACGCTATGCTGATGATGTACTGCAAATGTTTAAACAGGCCACGAAAAAATTTGGCACTAGTATCAGTGATTATGACGCGAAAATATTTGGTGGTGGAAACATGATTCGAACGGAAGGGCAAAACATAGAAGATTCGATTGGTTCAAAAAATGCGGCTGCTGCAATGCAATTGCTTATGGAAGAGAATGTACCGATTCAAGTTGCACATGTTGGTGAATTCGGTCACCGACGAATCGTTTTTGACGTCGACTCTGGCGATGTCTGGGTTCGCCATACTGAGATGAGTGGTGCGCGACTAGGAAGTATCAATGGTAAAATTTGAATACTATTGCTTTGCTAATTTGTCAAATTAGCAATAGCGGTATTTTTAGTTACCTGGTGATATCGCTGTTATAAGCTAATAACCGAAAACCATTTGTGTTTGCGGCTTGTGTCAATAATAGAAAAGTATAGGATGGAAACTTTTTTCAACCTGCTTGATTTTTCATAACTTGCCAAATATATGCAGTATGTTTTAGGTAATACACTAGTTAAATTGCAATTTTCTCAATGAAATGATTTCCATAAATAAAAACAGGCTACGGTTCGATATGGCCGCCATATTTCGGCGATTGAAATGTATCTACTGTGTGCTACATCGTCGGCAAGCTGATAATTCTTTTGCATAGATTTACGTATTATTAAATCACCAACGGGAAACACATCCATCCTTCCCAGTGAAGTAATTAAAAATATATCGGCGCTCCACGGCCCTATCCCTGGATAATCAACTAACTCTTTTCGTACAGCATCATCATCTTTTCGCGAAAGCGCTCTAAAATTGAGATCACCATTTGAAACGGCACGTGCAAGCGTAGTGATGTATCGAACCTTGTTTTTTGATATGCCGCATCTACTTATGAGCGTTGTTTTTAAATTGAGAATTTTGTCAGCGGTAAAATATCGACCACCTTGTATATCTAATAGACGTTTTTCAATTGTTTGTGCAGCCTTCAATGAGAGTTGTTGACTAATAATTGCGCTTACTAGTGCATGGTAGTAGGGTGGTCTTGTTTTGTTTCGAAAAATAGGACCGCATTGATTTATAATTTCCCCCATTATTTTATCTGTTTTCTGTAGGTGGTGTGTGGCTGCATCGAGCATTTCTATATTCATAAGTTTATTTTGGATAAGTTTTTAAATAAATACATTCTAAAGCTATTAGTGCTAAGCCAGCTTATCAAATGAACACTGTGTGAAACCATCTGCTAGAGGTTTAATTTTTATATATGTATCTGTATAGTGGCTTATATTTGTTTTTATATAGAATGGTTAGTTATGAAGAATGATACATATAAAGGCGGCTGTCTCTGCGGGCAGATTCGTTTTGAAATTATTGGAAAAATACAGGATATTGTTTATTGTCACTGTTCGCAGTGTCGAAAGGCACAGGGCAGTGTTTTTGCGACAAATGGGAATGTTGATGTTGACGATTTTATATTTGTTCTAGGTGAAAGTGAATTAACAGGTTATGAATCTAGCCCCGGCCAAATAAAGTATTTCTGTAAGCATTGTGGCTCGCCAATTATTAGTAAAAATCAGAATAGTGCTGAAAAAATTCGTGTGCGTCTTGGTGCTATTGAGTCAGAAATAACTGAAAGACCGTCAGCTCACATATTCATCGCATCGAAAGCAAACTGGGAAAACTTTGAAGATAACGTACCTCATTATGAGACCTATGAACCCAATCGTTTATAGTGATGTATCTGGAGGGCGATAATGAAAACAGGAAGTTGCGAATGCAAATCAGTGCATTATCAGTATGACGGCGAACCGTTAACTTGTTATGCCTGTCATTGTACAGATTGCCAGACCTCGTCGGGCTCTGCTTTTGGGTTATCTTTGATTGTAAATGAGGTCGATATCAGAATAACTAAAGGTACGCTTATAACGAATAATCTTGATTATGACGGTGTTAAAGTTCAACGACATCACTGTGAAAAATGTGGTTCAAGCATCTGGTTTTCTGCAGATATCTATCCTGATATCATTGCGCTCAAACCGGGTACTTTCGATGACACGTCTTGGTTTAAACCAGTGGCTCATCTGTGGACTCGCAGTGCGCAGTCGTGGGTGTATTTAGATCCAGATGTCCCTCAGTTTAAGCAGCAGCCTGAAATGTCGGAGTTGATCTCACTATGGAAAAATAGAGGCAAGTAAAATATGTCGAACAACAATACGCTGATTATTACAAATGGGGATAGTTCTGTCAGTATTATGCAAGAAGCTGGGGTGGCCGGTCACATTCTTCCCTGGCGAGATATATTGCACGATGGCCCCGTTCCGGGCGATTTAAATCTTGAGCAATTAGCCGAAGTTCGCGCTGATTATCTCGCGCAATATCCAGCTGGATCTCGTGATTATATTTTACAGGGAATTAATCAGCGAGATGAAGTTCTTAAGTCTTTCTGCAAATTTGATCGGGTCATCATCTGGATTGAGCATGATCTTTATGATCAACTGCAACTTTTACAACTATTAAGCTGGTTTTCAGAGCAGCCCTTAGGTACGACCAAGCTTCAAATTATTTGTATTGACCACTTTGACGGTGTATCACCGTTTTACGGCATAGGGCAACTTGATTCTGAACAAATGAAAATGCTAATAGGAACTGAGCAATCAATCAGTCGTAAGCAGCTGGAGTTAGGCTATCATGGTTGGCAGGCATTTACTGCTGCAACGCCTTTATCGTTAGTTGAATTCATGAATGAGGATCTGTCTACATTGCCTTTTATGAAGGCAGCATTAAAACGGCATCTGGAAGAATTCCCTGACAGCATTACCGGGTTATCTCGACACGAGAGACAAATTTTAGAAATGGTCAATACAGGTATCCATAGTCCGGGTTTGTTGTTTGCGGCGCATCAAAAAATAGAGTTAGCACCATATTTAGGTGACTGGGGATTTTGGAGCATTATTGAAAGGCTTACTCGGGGTGAAAAGGCGCTATTACAGGTTAACAAAGGAGAAGATTTTGTATTTCCTGGCAGAGTGTCTACTGAAAAATCGCCCAACCAGCAACATTTACAATTAACCGATTTAGGCTCAGACGTTTTGTGTGGAGAGGCAGATTGGTTATTGTTCAATCCTCCAGATTTGTGGAAAGGCGGTGTGCATTTACATCAAGGAAATACATTGTGGCGCTGGAATAAGGCGGAGGAAATAATCGTTAGCTGAATTAGTTTTAGGCGATACCTGATGGCATTAATAGACGACTGCCTGTTTATTTGGGTCAGTACTTGCGAAAAGAAAGTAATGATAATATGATAAAACCAATCGTTTAAAACTATCAATGAAGGATTTTTCCACATGACTTCTGCAATATATGCGTCACTACTCGCTTTTTTAATTAGCTGGTTATCGATGAATGTGATTAAAAAACGAGGAAAACACCGTGTAAGTATGGGCGACGATGGAAATGAGGAGTTGCAGGCTGCTATTGCTGCTCAGTCAAATGCTATCGAATATATCCCGATCGCGCTAATTCTTCTTTTTGCTCTTGAATATAATGATTTTAATCTTTTAGTTGTTCATGGTCTGGGTATCGCTTTCGTGATTGGACGAGTGCTCCATGCTCGAGGTATGTTATTGGTAAAGTTTAAACTGCGGGTGTTAGGCATGAAGGTAACGCTATATACCTTGTACGGATTGGCTATACTTAACTTAATTTACACCCCATACAAATTTCTACTTAATGCATAAACATAATGCTATGTGATTGTTGTAAATTTAAGGATTGAAATTAAAATAAAAGTTGGCAGACATTAGAGATTAATAGTATTTCTTCTGGGCAGCTTGTACTGTGAGATGTATTGATTACATCGTGAATGAAGTTATATTTCCCCTATTGTGATGTTTATAAAAAATAATATTTTTGAAGGTAAAGAAGCGATTTTGCTGGATATGAATGGCACATTTATGTTTGGTGAAGATCGATTTAGTTTAGATGAAAATTTTTATTCGTATTATAGGCAATTAGATGGAAAGCTGTCAGAGATAAAAGTTAACGAAATAATCAGGTCTGCGTACGACTATTTAGAATCAAAATATCATGATGAACGTTACGTAAATAACTTCCCGTCAGTTGAAAAAGCGATATTAAACGTAATAAATTTTTCATTATCTGATTCTGAATTAAAAAAATTAGTAGATACGTTTTCGTATCATGAATTAGGGAATATTCCATTAGAGTTTGTCGTTGCTCTATATAAATTAAAAAAACATTTTACGCTGGCGTGCGTGATTGATATTTGGTCGCCAAATAAACTGTGGCGAGATGCTTTCGTTAAGGCAGAAGTCTATGATTTATTTTCTGTTTTGTCATTTTCCTCAGATGAAGGGATAGTTAAGCCATCTCCAGAGCCCTTTGAAAAGGTTTTAGAAAAATTAGAGCTGACTAAAGATAAAGTGCTGATAGTAGGAGACTCAATTCGTAGAGACCTCGGTGGCGCAACTGCATCGGAAATTGATTGCGTGTTGGTTGGTGGAGCAATGCATGAAGATGCCGTAGGTACGTTTAGTGATTTGATAGAACTGAGTAATTCGTTTTTCAATGGTGATTACAACGAGTCTCAATCCATAAAAAATATATAACTACAATCTAATAGATGAAATAATAATTAAATTTTATCATTATGTGACGTAAAGCATTCTTTAGTGGTGCTACATTCAAAGCAAAACTTAGACTAAGCGTGTTTCAATGTCCGTATCTAAATCTTAGATGTGTCGAAATATAGCAAGATTCGGGTCGATAGTTTACTGCTATACCATCAAACTCATGATTCCTAAAATAATTACAGGAAGAATGTAAAGTGGGTATATTGAAAGAGAAAGTGGCTATCGTAACCGGGGCAAGTTCAGGAATTGGCTATGCGACAGCAAAGTTATTTGCACATGAAGGTGCAAAAATTGTCGTTGGTGCAAGACGTCAGCGTGAGCTGGCTCAGCTAGTTACCGAGATAGAACAGGCTGGTGGTAGTGGTGTGGCACTGGCGGGTGACGTTAAAGATGAGCAATATGCAAAAGCGCTTGTTGAGCTCGCAATTGATCATTTCGGCGGCTTAGATATCGCTTTCAATAATGCAGGAACAATGCAGTGGATGGGTGACACGCGTGATGTCCAGTTATCTGAGTGGGAGGACACCTTGAGTAGCAACTTGACAGGGGCATTTTTGGGCGCCAAGCATCAAATTCCTGCTTTGTTGAAAGGCGATGGAGGGTCACTCATTTTTACCTCCAGTTTTGTTGGTTACACAGCCGGTTTTCCGCAAACGGCGGCATATGCAGCGAGTAAAGCTGGGCTAATTGGTTTGTCACAATCACTGGCGACAGAATTTGGTTCCCAAGGGCTTCGTGTTAATGCATTACTCCCAGGGGCTACCGATACGCCTATGGGGAGAGCGTTTACCAATACCCCTGAAGCGTTGGACTTTGTGACAAGCCTTTACGCACTAAAACGTATAGCCACGCCGGATGAAATAGCGCAATCTGCGTTATATTTGGCATCTGATATGTCCAGTTTCACGACAGGTACTACACTGCTCGTTGATGGCGGTGTTTCAATTAATCGCACATAACATATGTGATTGTATATTATTAGAATAGCCAATATGTCTGATTATGAACGAATAGCAAAAGCCATTTTTTATATTACGGAGCGGGTGCAACAACAGCCTACTCTGGATGAGGTGTCGGCACACTTAAATATGAGTTCCTATCACTTTCAACGCCTTTTTAGTCGCTGGGCAGGTGTTACGCCTAAACGTTTTTTACAGATACTAACTGTCGAGCGAGCTAAGCAGTTGCTGTCAGAGTCCAAACCTGTTCTGGAAGTTTCTGAGTCTTTAGGATTAAGCAGTGGTTCTCGCCTTTACGATCACTTTGTCAGTCTCGAAGCCGTTACACCGGGTGAATTTAAAAAAGGCGGGGAGGGAGTGGTCATTAACTATGCCACCCATAATTCGCCGTTTGGTAAAGTATTTATTGCGATGACGCATAAAGGCATTTGTAAATTGGCTTTTCTAGAACAAGAAACCGCGCGCGAGCATCTTCAGATTTTGAAACAGTTATGGCCTGGGGCGAAAATAAGTGAAAATTCAGAAGCAACAAAATATGCTGTTGAAAATATGTTCAGTGGAAAAATTAAAAAGGATAGGCCTCTTTCAATACATGTTGTGGGCACAAATTTTCAACTCAGTGTCTGGAAGGCACTGCTTGCGATACCACCAGGGACGGTAACAAGTTACAATCATGTTGCGTCACAAGTCGGTCGACCACGTGCTGCGCGTGCAGTAGGCACAGCATTAGGTTCGAACCCTGTGGCTTTTCTTATACCCTGTCACCGTGTGATACGTCAGAGTGGCGAGCTTGGTGGTTACCATTGGGGAGAGACGAGAATGCATGCTATACATGCATGGGAATCAGCAGTATATGAGTAAAGTTATTGAACTTAAAAATGAGAAAACACTTAAGAACACAACCAATAAGAGCGTCACGAATTAGCGCAGTATGATTAAAATCAGGAAAAAATAAAATGAGTACTACTGACTTGCTCTGATAAAAATACGCGTTCCTCATGTCCCGTGACTTTCGCATTAGATATGTTCGGTGATAAATGGAGTCTGTTGATCGTACGAGATCTTATGTTTCGAGGCCGGACAACCTATGGTGAGTTCCTCGGAGCAGGTGAGGGTATTTCTACAAACATATTGGCAAACCGCTTAAAATCAATGGAAGCCGATGGCATTATTAGTAAAACACGTGATCTTGAAGACAGGAAAAAGTACATATATGGTTTGACAAAAAAAGGCTTGGAGCTTATGCCTATATTGTTAGAAGTGGTTCGGTGGAGTGGTAAATTTGATCCTAACACAGGTGCGCCAAAAGATTTTTTGGAAAGACTTGAAAATGATCGAGAGGGAATATTAAAAGAGCTAATGGATAATTTTAATATTTAATAGCTGGTACATGCATAAAAAAATAGACGATGAAAGACCTTTATCAATTACCTGAAGGACTGCCTGTTCCTGTTGATGATGGTGCCTGTAACCATTTGGAGGGCGCACCTTTTCCATCAATGCTCATAACTGTAACACCTCATGCTACTTATGATTTTTCAAAAGAAAAAGGAATAAATATCATTTTCTTTTATCCAATGATTGGTCATCCTGATTCATTGCCTATGACTGGATGGAATGAAATACCAGGTGCGAGAGGGTGTACGCCACAGGCTTTGTCATATAAAAATTATTTTCGACAAATTACCAAGTTGGGTGTAAGACTTTTTGGTGCAAGCTCGCAAGCGTTAAAAGAACAAAATGATGCGATTGATCGATTGAAATTACCTTTTGAATTGATAAATGATTCATCATTCCTGTTATCAAATGCGCTTAAACTACCGACTTTTCAGTTCAATGAAATTAAAATGATAAAACGATTAACATTGGTGGTAGTTGATGGCGTTATTAAAAAAGTATTTTATCCTGTATTTCCGCCGAATAAAAATGTAGATGATGTGATTGTCTGGCTAAAGGAAAACTAGAACGAGTAATTGCTCAAGTACAATAGTAGCTGTCGATATTTACTGTACTGGCGCTTGTTCTGACCAATCGCCATCAGGTAGAAATTCAGCTTCTTCTTCTAATTCTGCTGCTTCTTTCAGTCTTCCAAGTGCGGCTAATATTTTTGACTTAAGTAATAATGAATTGCGAGCGGTTGGCTTTAAATGGAGGGATGTATTGACAGAATTCAATGCTAACGCATCATTTTCTGTAACGTAATAGGCCATGGCGAGATTATGATATCCTTTTTGATAATTGGGTTCTATTTGTACTGTCAATTTAAAATGGTTAATAGCTTCTAGGTAATTTCCAGCTTGCGCTAACACTACACCCAGGTCATCGTGTGCTTCCGCATTGTTTGGGTTAATAGATAATGCACGAATAAAATCATTTTTAGCACTGTCATTATCTCCAAGCCAAAGGAAACGTACACCTCGTTTTGTATAAGCTAGAGAACTATCGGAATTGTTTTTTATGAAATGGCTTAAATCTTTTATCCCTTCGCTAATAAATCCCTGTCGGCCAAGTGCGAGTCCACGACCAAAATATGCACTATCCAAAGATTTATCAAGATCAATTGCTGTGGTGTAATCTTCGACAGAACTATCAAATTCATGTATTAAAAAATAAACATCTCCGCGTTCAACATAGAGGTTTGCGCTGTTAGGTGATTTAGTTATTTGGCTAGTTAATGTTTCTATCTTTTCTTCAGCCATTTCAAATGGATCCATTTCGGCATATGAAAAATTAGTTATTAAGAATAATAAAAGAAAAAAGCGACACAAGAACTGCGGTAGTTTTTTATATATGTTCATAGGCTGCCTCGACTACAGAGTAGGATGTTATTTATTTAATAATATAATTTGTTGATGTAGTTAATACGTTTTTTTGTTGTATTTATTCCCAATATAAAAAAATATTTATAACAATTATGATACATAAACGCTTTTAGATTCGAGCATAAAGGGTCTTTAAGCTCTGCATTGAAACAAAAATAATTCCAATATTTATTGAAAAACATTGACATTTCATCAAACATATATAACCATATGGTTATGGAAAAACTTGGTTATACAATAAATAAGCCAAATCTTGACGCGATATTTGGGGCTTTGGCTGACCCGACGCGGCGCGCGATACTCTCACGATTGGTCGATGGCGAAGCTTCGGTGAATGAAATTGCTGCACCATTTAGCATTAGTCAACCAGCTGTCTCAAAACACCTGAAAGTTTTGGAGCGAGCGGGTTTAATCGAGCGTGACCTCGTTGAGCAACGTCGTCCCGCTCGATTAAAAGTTCAGAATATGGCTTTGGCGGTTGAATGGTTGAACGAGTTTAAGGCGTTCTGGGGGACGAGTTTTGACCAGCTCGATAATGTCCTCTTCAAAATGAAGTTATCAAATGAAAAGGAAATAAAATAAAAGATGAGTGAATTACCTGTGTTTATTGTAGACCGTATTTTCGATGCGCCGCGTGAAATGGTTTGGCGTGCCTGGACTGATATAGAGTATCTACAGCGTTGGTATGGTCCTGGCGCAGAAACGACTATTCATGAATTCAACTTAGAACCAGGCAGACTGTGGTTAAACGAGATGAAGTAGGGGGGATAAATCTCTCTTTCAAAAAATTATTTTTAAGGAAGTGATACAACCAGAAAAAATAGTTTGGCATCATTACTCTTGTACGGATTCAGACTGGAACAACATTCCTAACCCGATGATGGCTGACTGGCCAAAGTTACTATTAACGACAGTGTTATTTGAAGAAATGGGTGATAAGACGAATGTTCGTTTGACTCAGACGCCTCTAGAAGCAACAGAGGCTGAAATAGCCTGCTTTGAAAAGACGATTGTTTTTATCGATGTAACTCTTTATTCAATGGTTTGAGCTTGTCGGAATAATTAGTGAAAATTTTAAGAAAGTCAGTAATGATGAAAATATTTTTTTGGGAGGCATGAATTTCATGAATAATAGAATGTCTGTTATTGACGAAATCTTCAATGACTTGATAGCATATTTTTCTTGACTTGGAGTTGACTCTAGGGTGTAAGCTAAATATTAAATTGAATAATTACCCAAACTATTGAACTTGAAGCTAACTCCAGACTGTCAATAAGTATGAATCTTATCGGTTTGATTATTTAGTGAGGTATTATTATGACAAAAATTGAAGTTTTTACTGCACCCGGTTGCGGTAAATGCGGTAAAGCTAAGGATGAGCTTGCTGCAATTGTTGATCGCTTAGGTGGCGAGAAATTTGAATGGCGTGAAGTTAATATCCTGCAGGAGATGGATTATGCAATTGAGTTGGGCGTATTATCAACGCCTTCGATTGCCATAAATGGTGAGCTTGTTTTCACTGCCTTGCCTTCAGCTAAGCAATTGCTGCAAGCACTAGAAAATAGTATGGAAGGTGTAAGCTGATGGAGTCTTTATTACTATTCACGGCTTTTACGCTTGGTGCACTCGCTTTTTTCGAGCCTTGCACCATCGCTACGCATACGCTTTTTGCTGCACGCTCACATCAAAATAATGTAGCAAGTAGGTTGGTGGATATCACTCTTATATGGGGTTCACGAAGTATACTGCTTATTATTTTATTTTCTGCAGCAACCTTATTAATAAGCGCACCTGAAATTAGTGCGGTGACAGCAAGTATCGTGCTTACTGTTATGGCATCTGTTTACCTGATTTCTCGTAAAGTTTACATTCCTGTACCACACCTGGAATTCTTTCGTTTGATTCCTTTCGCTTCACGATTACCTGATTCTGTCAGGTTGGGATTGACGGCACCGGCGTGCACTCTGCCTTTGTTGGTTATTTTAATCGTGTTGGTGGTGTCGGTTAACTCATTACCAATGGCTATTATTTCAGCATTGTTGTTTGCCACACTTTTTAGTTTACCGGTACTGGTTGCCGCTATGGCTGGCATTAATGAATCGGGCAAGGACTTTCTCAGCAAAGCAGCCAATGGCACACCCTATCTAACAGCCATCTTGTTGTTTGGTGCCGCCTTTTACTTGTTGCTCCCAGAATTTAATCTGGACAGGCAGTCATTAGAAGCAACTTTACAAAATGCCAGTTTTGCAGGTATCGGTATTGCATTTGTGGCGGGTTTTGTCTTCAGTTTTAATCCGGTTTCATTTGCTTCAATTCCAGTAGTACTTGCTTATGTGACACGTGCACATGAAAAGCAGCAGGCACTCAGTTTAGGTGGCGCATTTATAGTAGGTTTGGTATTGACACATGTTGTACTTGGTATGGTCGCAGCAATGGGGGGGGAATGGGTCAAATCAATAATGGGGCGGCAGTGGGGGCTATTTCTCGGGCCTGTATTGATTGTATTAGGCTTGATGTGGCCAGGTTGGTTGAAACTCAAATTGCCGTGGATTTCAATGCGCGGTAAAAAAGTGACCGGGCACTGGGGCGCATTATTATTAGCCATTCCTTTTTCCGTGGC
>UOFE01000033.1_pt1 | contig 41136 bp, 40 predicted proteins | sample 1988381 | NCBI WGS metagenome assembly UOFE01 (sample SAMEA4712194, study PRJEB27164) | hydrothermal vent metagenome | biome: marine basaltic hydrothermal vent biome; feature: marine hydrothermal vent; material: mineral | place: Pacific Ocean | collected 2011-06-14/2011-07-23 | depth 1689 m
TCCAGAGGGCTGAACATAACATCAAGAACTTCTCGAGAATATTTTTCGATTGATGCTTTAAAGAGCCCTTTTTTATCACCAAAAGCTGAGTAAATACCAGCATGAGATACACCAATATGCTCGGCAATATCACGTATTGAAGTATCCGCATAACCTTTTTCCCAAAAAAGGTGCATAGCCTTCGTCAGAGCATCGTCTACATCAAACTCTCTATTACGGGGCACCATGCCATCTCCACATAGTTTTAATAATCGAAGAACATTGTGTAATGTTACTAATAAAAACAAGTTTTACTTGAAGATAAATTATTTATACTTAAGTATAAGAACGTTTGTTCTTAATTGCAAGTGTTTAAAACCAAACAAGAAAAACGGGTGACGTATAAATTATTTAATGTATTTACTCACAGGTCGTGGTAGTTAAGGCTTTGTTCATGGATCGTTTGGTCTACGTGTATCGTCATACGTACTGGGTGAAACTTGGTAATCATTATTAAATTAATGTCCGCTATAACTGTTTCCAGTCTATTTCGGCAGATGTCTCCTTAGTGGTGTTAGCAGACAAAAATACCTGTACATGATTTTTACCGGATTAAAAAAATGAGGAGCTACATCGCCTGTTTCGCATTTTTCATCAAGTCATTAATCGCATATTCCATTTTTTCCTGCACCGGTGATAAATCTTTCTCTGCTTTATCGACACTAATCGGCTCACCCACCGCAACAACTATTTTAGTAAACGGCTTCGGCACCATAAAACGATCCCAGGAACCCAAATACCATGCATTTTTTGCCGCACAGGCAATAGGAACCATCGGTGCTTTAGTCATCTGCGATAGCATCGCCGCACCGGGTTTAAATTTAAAAATAGGGCCTGTTGGGCCATCCGAAGTGGTTACCGGTGACACGCCATCTTTAACAATAATTTGATACATATCACGCAGTGCCTGTGCACCAGTACGCGTTGAAGAGCCTCGAATAACTTTTGCTCCACGTGACGATGCGATCTGCGCGGGTATCTCACCATCGACTGATGGGCTCACTAGAAAACCAACATTCATTCCACACTTAATTTGTTTCAACATATACCAGGCACAAAATAAATGCTGTTGATGCCAGTAACAAGGAATTACCGGTTTTTGTTCATTAACAACAGCATCCATATTTTCCTGCCCAATTACCTTTATCCGACATGTCAGCCAGATAAAATTAACGATTATTAAGATTATCGGTTTTAATAATAGGTAGCTAATTTTTCTTTTAGCTGTCATCTGTCGCGGGTTTTTTTTGCCTTTTGCCACTTTACTATCTGGCACTTCGCCGGATGTTTTATCAATCGGCGTTTCTGGCATTTTTTTACCGTATGGGTTTGCTGTCATAAAGTTAATCTAATTGTGTTAATTGAATTTGTTTTATAATAACTTCATCAATGTGTTTCGAAGCGGCCAAATTAATCACGTAGGCTTCATCTAAATCAATTGTTTTCAGTTGCCACTCTTTATTATCCAGTTCGGCACTATCTGCATTCAGATTAACATCGCCCATCCTTGCCAGACCAACCGTGTCTGCCGCTTTCACAACGGCTTCTTTTTTAGACCAAAGATCAAAGAACAGCATTGGCTGCTCCCGAATTTGTGTCAACTCTTGCGGTGACATCACCATTTTAAAATTTAACCGTTTCAGTTCCTTTATTTTCTCGACATCAATACCTATTGAAGCAGACTGGCAGGTAGCGGCCAATATAAAATCACCAGAATGTGAAATATTGAAATCAAGAAAACCACCTTCATTCTTCCAAAATGGCTTGCCTGCCTCTGGATATTCGATGTCTTTTAAGTCAAAGTTTGATAGACCCGAGTCCTTCGCACACTGTTTCAACAGCCGTAAACCCGCTAATGAATTGACCTGACTTCTGTGATGCAATAAACGCTGTATGGCATCTTGCTTGCGCACAGATAGTGACAACTTCCACTGCTCGACTAAGTTCGAGTCTATTTGAGATAGATCACTCTCGCCCGCATGTTTTATGTAATATAATCGAACACTATTCATTATCAAATTCTACTATTTTTACACCAATTATGTCTGAAGTTGCTAAATCAATGACACTTGCGCCGGGGCCGGATGAGCCACTAACTATTGATATCGATATTGAATCACAAACGGCCATGGCGAAACTGCTGAATCAGTATGGCAACATCGTCAAATTAAATGATGAAAAACGCAAGAATTTGAGTTATCTCATCACCGATCCGGATGCGATCAAATATATTCTTATTAGCAATCATAAAAACTATAATAAAGGCCCCGGTTTTGAGCGCGTCAAAATGTTGTTAGGAAATGGCATTATAGTCAGTGATGGAGAGTTTTGGCGGCGACAACGCACCATGATTCAACCGGCTTTTAATCGCCGAGATATATTGCAGTTATGCGAGATGATTAAAAGTGCCACTCAACAATTAATACCAAAGTGGAAAAAGCTGGCTGAAACAGGCGAAAGTATCGATATCACCACAGAAATGAGTGCTTTTGCACTAGAGGTTATTTTGCGCGCACTGATTAGTGATGACCTAGACACGATTATTACCGAACAAGGTAAAAACCCTTTTTCATTTCTTGTTGATGATCCAACTCGCGACCTTTCCGTTGCCATGAAATTTCGCCAAACAGGAAAATTGATACAGAAAGTTATCGATACTAGACGAGACAGTCCCTGTGCAAGACAGGATTTACTCAACGCGCTGATGTCTGCTGCCGACAAGGATGGCGAGGGCATGTCAGATAAAGAAATAATAGATGAAGTCATGACCATGATTATTGCCGGACATGAGACATCTGCCGGCACGCTGAACTGGGTATGGTATGAGCTATCGCAACACCCTGAGTCAGAAACTCAAGCGTATAACGAAGCTGTTGAGTACGTTGAAAATGACAGCATCATAACCGACGATATTCCTAAATTAAGCTTTATCAAACAATGTATCGACGAAGCATTAAGACTTTATCCACCGGTCTGGCTATTCAGCCGTAAAGCCATCGGGGATGACGAAGTTTTGGGTTACAGCGTACCAGCAGGTACCAATATTTTTCTCTCGCCTTATTTCACGCACCGAGACCCCAAGCTCTGGGATAAACCTGATATTTTTTATCCACAACGTTTTGCCGACGATGGCGCTCACCTGAAACACAAATTTGCTTTTATTCCGTTTTCTGCCGGCTCTCGTCGCTGTATTGGTGAATACCTCTCATATGTTGAAATGCAGGCGCATCTTTCGATACTACTCAAACATTTTAAGCTCAAAGCGATTCCCGGTCAGAATATCGAAATTGAACCGGCCATCAACTTGCGCACCAAACACAGCATAATGATGCAGGTTAGCCTGCGTTGAGATAAAATCCCTACTCACAAAATGACTCTCAACGTCGAATTCAATTCGACCCTAATTGATACCTATAAATAATGTCGATATCTTTCACAACCCTAACCCAGGCGCTGGACAACAATCTTAGCGAAACAAATGGCATTAACTACCTCAGTGGTGGCAATGACGAATCTAGTGTCTGTTATAAAGACCTGAAAGGTCGTGCATTAGGTATCCTTTTTCACCTACAGCAATCCGGCATAAAACCTGGCGACCAACTGATTGTTCACACTGCAAATAATGAATTTTTTCTAGATGCATTTTGGGCGGGGCTTTATGGCGGCATTATACCTGTGCCAGTAACCACTGCCAGCAATGATGAACATCGCTTCAAGTTACTACGAATTTTAAAACAACTTGAAACACCCTGGATATACACAAATACAAAATCTCGTGATCAACTCATTACTTTCTGTGAAAAAAATAATCTCGATGCAGAAGCCGAACAAGTGCGTAATAAATGCATACTCATCGAGAGTATCGAAGATATTTCACAGCTGGGCCAGATATTTGATGCTAAATCTGAAGACACTGCATTTATACAATTTTCTTCTGGCTCAACGAGTGACCCCAAAGGGGTTGTACTAACACATAAAAATTTGATAACAACTATCCGGGCGATTATCGATGGTTCAAATCTAACATCTGAAGATAGATTTTTTAGCTGGATGCCCCTTACTCACGACATGGGAATGATCGGCAATCATCTAACACCTGTTGCTCTCTGCGCTGACCTAACACTTATGGATACCAGTGTTTTTGTTCGACGACCTCTGCTTTGGTTGACCAAAGCCAGTGAAAAAAAATCAACCATTTTATGTTCACCTAATTTTGGTTACAAACATTTTTTAAAAGTTTACGAAGCTAAAGGTATTGATAAGATTGATTTAGCGAACGTGAGATTAATTTTTAATGGCGCAGAACCTATTTCCATTGAACTTTGCGAACAATTTTTGTCCACCATGTCAGCATATGGTCTTAAATCAAATACCATGTTTCCTGTCTATGGCTTAGCAGAAGCCAGTCTAGCTGTTTCGTTCCCCGTTCCTGGTGAGGCTATAAAAACAACAAAGTTAAAACGGTCACAATTAGCAGTAGGCGATGAGGTGAAGATCAGCACTGAAGGCGCAATGACTTTCGTTCACGTTGGCAAAGCAGTACGCGATTGCGAAATTCGTATCACAGATATTGAAAACAACCCACTAAGAGATCATTCAGTAGGAAAAATTCAACTAAAAGGCGGTAACGTTACAAAAGGTTATTACCGTGCAGAGGAAATTAATCGCCAGCTGATAACAACCGATGGCTGGCTTGATACTGGCGACCTCGGTGTTTTCGTCGATGGTGATTTGATTATAACCGGACGAATAAAAGATATTATTTTTGTAAATGGATTAAATTTATATTCACATGACCTGGAAAACATACTTCATAATCTCGGCCAGCTTGAACTAGGAAAAGTCGTCGCCACTGGCGCAAGAAAACAAAACAATAATGAAGATGAGCTAATTATTTTTATCCTGCACCGTGGTGATATTGAATCGTTCATTCCGCTGGTAAAAGAAGTTAATAAACTGATCAATGAGCAAACCGGAGCTGAAGTAAAAAATGTTGTACCTGTAAAACGTATACCGAAAACAACAAGTGGAAAAATACAGAGGCATCTACTTAACAATGAATATATCAATGGTGAATTCGATGCCGTGCTAAGTGAAATTCATTCTGTACTTCACATGGCGAACAATACACATGAAGAAATCGTAACTGACTCCGTCGAAAGCTCAATTTTACAAATTTGCAACGCAACAATTAGTGATAAAAATATAACGCTTGATGACAACCTGTTTGAAATTGGCATTAGCTCACTTGCACTGGCTGACATACACGAACAGCTAGAAGAATCGTTTCCTGGAAAAATTGATATTTCAGATTTATTTGATCACCCAACGGTTCGTGAACTAGCTGTTTTTCTTGAAGTAACAGATGTCGCGTAATATTTCTTGATGATTTAGCAACACAATACTCAACGAATTTTATTGTAATCCGTATACTTTTTCTTTTGGGTATTACCAAAATGCACTTCCAGTCGAAAAAACAGCCTCCATTTGGAACGTCTCTCTTGTTCGATAAAAGTTCGATTGCCATCGAACGTTATCGGCCAGGTCACTTCTGGTGATATCTCATAAAACAACCATCTGCGGTGAAAGTTTTTTCTATAACGAAAAGCAACGCGATAATCTATGATTTCCGATATGGGTTCGGTAATCCCCTTCGCACTAGCCTCATACGACAATGATGTTCTACGATCCAGGCGTTGAAACAAAATAAATGCCTGCAACCAGTCAGCTCCGTCAAATTCTTCAGAGAACTTTCCTTCAGATGACGAGCGAAATAAAAAATGTTCATAGAATAATTTTTCAAAATCAAAACGCGTACGTGCACTAACAAAACTTGCTTCTTTTTGAACCTCTTGAGTCAGTCTCAATGTAATTGTTTCAGTCAATGGAAGTGTGTAACGATAACGAAAACGGATTCTTGGGCTTAAGCTAATGCTGACATTAAATTTTGATCTGGCATTTTCCAAAAAATCAAACTGCAAACCTAAAGAGTTTCTTGCCTCATCGCTATCACCAGGTGCAATATCTCTTAAATCCTCATCTTCGTCACCTTCAAAAGTTAGCCGTAATTTCTTTTCCATTCCAGGTAGAGAGACACTGGCAGTAAATCTAGTTTCAAATTTAAAGTATTGCTCTTCGTCGTAGGTAAAATCATTACGCCAACGAATATATGTACCAGCAACCCCTTCATCGAAAATACGGTCACTCGCAAAGAAATTATCAAACCATAACGCTGGCTCACAAAATTTAGAGTTGATATAGACTTGTGTCTCGTCATACCACCGCTTTTCATAATAATGTGTATCTAGTCCTCGATCACACGGATTGTCAGGGTGCTCCTCTCTAGCGATATCATAATTTTTATCCAACAAATTTTCCGTAGACTCATCTTTATTTACAATCGTTTCGGCATTACTCTCGACTGATTCAGTTTCACTTATCAAATTTTGATCACGTTCATCTGCTCTTGCAACGGTCATAATCACCGAAGAAAAAAATAAAAACCCTACGTGGAAAATTTTTAAAGTAATCAGTTTCGAACTCACGATATATAACTTTTAACTCACAGCAATTAAAATTTAAGGTATGATGCTTCAAGCATGGCTTATAACTCTACTTTAGCAACGAAATGACAGCAACAAAACAAGACTTACCGGAAACTGTTGCCGCCATTGATCTGGGCTCGAACAGTTTCCATATGATTGTTGCTCGCCTTGAAACATCTGGCACGCTATCAGTAATTGATCGATTGCGGGAAAATGTCCGATTGAGTGCCGGGCTGGACAGCAAAAGTATTATCGATGAAAGCGCCCAAAATAGAGCATTTGAGTGTCTGGAATCTTTTTCTCAACGTATTAGTGCATTACCTCATAATGCTATTCGTATAGCAGGAACAAATACCCTGCGTATTGCAACTAACGCATTTTCTTTCGTCGAAAAAGCGGAAAAGATACTTAACCACCCTATCGAAATAATTGCAGGCCGTGAAGAAGCTCGCCTGATTTATATCGGGGTAGCACATGGTTTGGCTACGACTGAAGGTCGCCGACTGGTCATCGACATTGGTGGCGGTAGCACTGAATTCATCATTGGTGAAGGGATGCAGCCTATCCGTCGTGAAAGCCTGTATATGGGCTGTGTCAGTGCTAGCAAACGTTTCTTTGATGACGGCGTTATTACTGAAAGCAATATGAAAGCCGCTGAGACTGACGCGGCGCTGACGTTATTGCCGCAAACTATGGATTTTAAAAACGGCACCTGGAACGAAGCCATAGGATGCTCAGGAACAATCAAAGCCATAGGCAATATTGTGCACGAACAAGGTTGGTGCAAAGACGGTATCAACTATCAATCGTTAATAAAACTTCGTAAGGCACTAATCGATACCCAGCATATTGATAAGTTAAAACTTCTCGGCCTAAATGATAGTCGCAAACCCGTTATTGCTGGTGGGCTCTCCGTACTATTATCGATTTTCAAAATATTGCAGATTGATCATATGCGCGTTTCCGATCATAGTATGCGTGAAGGTCTACTTTATGATTTGGTCGGACGAATTACCCATCACGATGTCCGCGATGCAACGATTGAAGCTGCAATGACTCGCTGGAGCGTTGATATCACACAGGCCAAACGAATTTCAAAAACAGTTAAAAATCTATACCATTCTGCCAACGATCAATTATTAATTGATCTCGAGCCAATTCAACCGCTCATTAAGTGGGCTGTTATGTTGCATGAAATTGGCCTGCAAGTATCACATAATAATTATCACAAACACGGTGCCTATATTTTAAGTCATGCCGATTTGCAAGGCTTCTCGCGTCAGGAACAAGCTTTGTTAGCCGCTTTGGTTCTATCTCATCGTAGCAAATTCAGAATAGATAAATTTAAATCACTGATGAAACCCTTTGTTAAGGCCGGAAAATACATGTGCGTATTACTTCGTGTCGCTGTATTATTACACCGAGGTCGCACAGATCAAGCCGTGCCTGAAATAGCCATTTCAATTAACGACAGAGATATAAATTTAGTATTTCCAGATGGCTGGTTAGATGAACACAGTATGACGCTCGCCGACCTCATTAAAGAAATAAACTATCTGGATACCGCAGGATATAGACTACGTTTTGAATAACAAAATTTCATTTATACTTTCCACCTTATGTATGCTTACCCTGTTCGCATGCAGCACAACAAATCAGAATAATATATTCGTACCTGTTGCCACTAATGAAAAGAAAGCTGTAGTTTACATTTACCGCCCTACTAAAATGACAAATGCAACCTACTCGCCTGACCTACTCGTTAATAAAGAGGTGAAGCTTAGTTTAAAAACTGGGAATAAATATTTATTAAATTTACCGCTGGGCGATACCAATTTTGAGATTGAACCTGAAAAAAATTATTCAGGCATAACGCAAGTTACACTTTCGCTTAAGCCTAACAAACGTTATTACTTACGTATCGACACCTCTTTGAAAATAAATAATTCAATAACATATGAAACTTATCAACGCGGTTTTAGTCTGGTAGAAATAGAAGAAAAAAATGCAGTAGCTGAAATTGCAGAATGCTGTTCTAAAAAGACAACCGAACGAGAAAAAGCAAAATCTACGCCTGACAAGACAGACTCCGGCAATAGCTTTTCTGTTGATAAAACACAGAATCCTTTTTCACACTAGTAAATCACTAGCTAACACTATTACAACGGAACACGCTCAATGACTGCCCTACTCATCGCCTGGATAGCCACTGCTATCGGACTGGGTTTTGCCACCTTGATCACTTCAGGCATAAAAGCTAAAAATATCATTTCTTTCCTGATTGCCACAACCGTACTGGGGTTAATAAATGCATTTATCCGACCTGCACTGTGGTTTTTAACCGCGCCATTGACAGTTGTTACATTCGGTTTGTTCGCGTTAGTGATTAACGCCTTAATGATTATGCTGGCGGCAGCACTGGTTCCAGGTTTTGAAGTTAAAAGTTTTGGCAGCGCATTTTTAGGCGCGCTAATTATGGCTATTATCGGCGTAATCGGTTTTATATCCGTTCCTTTGTTAACCGGTGCCGAAATAAACTGGACAACTTACGAGTATCATTCGCAAACTTACAACCCCTGATATAATGTTTATTTTTTGTCATCTGGCGATGATTTATTAATAAACATACTAAATAAATAAGCCATCATTACTAACATGAACACGATTATACCGATGGTTAACCAACCCGTTAGGTCATTAAATAAACGACTAAATACGTCCATAATTAAACCCTCTTATTAATTCATACTGAATTCTATGTATTAATTTGTAAAGGGCTATTGATACACATCAAATATCTTGTTAAAACAGGTGTAATGAATACGAATATGCTTCTAAATATGAATTTCGACAAAGTCGCATGCTTGCGGCCCGATTCACAGGAATGGATAAAAAGCCCTGCTGACGGCGTTTCTCGCATACCGCTTGAGCGCGAAGCCGCAGAATCAGGGCATACAACCAGTTTCGTAAAATTTGAAGCCGGCTCTTATTTTCCTGCCCATACACACCCTCAAGGCGAAGAGATATATGTGCTGGACGGTGTCTTCTCTGATGAAAATGGCGACTACCCTGCCGGTACCTACATCCGAAACCCACCCGGCTCACAACATAAACCATTTACTAAAAAAGGCTGTACACTTTTCGTTAAGCTTGATCAGTTTCAGAAAGATGACAATAAGCATGTAGTCATCAAGCCCGATGAACAAGATTGGCGCGCGGGCATAGGCAACTTAAAAGTAACGTCATTACATGCTCATAATAGTGAAAGCACAGCTCTGGTCTGGTGGCCTGAAAATGAAATCTTTCAACCCCATGCACACAATGGTGGTGAAGAAGTCGTGGTCATCAAGGGTGAATTTATCGACGAGCATGGTGCATACCCAACTGGCACCTGGATTCGTAGCCCGCACATGAGCAAACACTACCCACGTGTAGAAAAAGAAACATTAATACTGGTAAAAGTCGGGCACTTAAGTCAATATATTTAAGTATGTAGTCTTCTACTTATTACTATCGCACTTGCGATTCATATCTACCAACCATGTTATATCTCAAACAATCCATTAAAGCCTGGGACACTGATTCGTTTAAGGATGTTTTAATTAAAGAGTTACGTTCAATTGATGCAAGCTTGCTACCTCTACAACAGGGGCTCAGTTATAGTAACTTCGCTGTTGGCGACAATATCTCCGCCATAATTTTGTGTACGGAAGATAATAATGGTCAATTACAGGTTAAAGCAGGATTGTTTTATTCTGGGATAATTGCAGGTTGCAACTGTGCAGACGACCCGACACCCGTTGATGAAATAAATGAATATTGTGAAGTCCTTTTAGCTATCGATAAAAAAACAGCTTTAACCACTGTGTCACTAATTAAATAACACCCTATTCATCAATTAAGGAATTAATTATTTTTATAACTTCAGGATGATTAAATTTACGCCCACCAACAGCACGGTATCTAATTTTACCTTTTTTATCTATTAAATATGTTGTCGGCAAACCACGTACTGCATACTGCTGCGATACGGAACTAGAACTATCAAATAATATTTCAAAGGTAGGGTCAACCTCAAGCTGTCCAGTGAATGCAAAGACCTGGTCAATATCCTCCATCTGGTTAACAGCAATAACCTTAAAATTATCAGCATTTATCTGCTGGTGCAGTCGCTCCATCGACGGCATTTCACGTACACAAGGCGGACACCAGGTCGCCCAAAAATTTAGCAAAATTACTTTGCCTTTATAATCAGATAGTTTTTTCTTTTCTTCATCAATGTTCAGTAACTCAAAATCAGTAGCAACGATCACTTTTTCCACCGCCGTTAAATTATGGCTTAACTTCGGCTTTTGCCAGTCTGCTATTACGACTACTGGCAATAACAATAATGTTATTAATAAATTTTTTCTAAATTTCATTATTTATGTCCTGAAAATTAAGCTTCATCAAGCTTATATTATGATAGTAATTAAGCATCGGGAGACTCTGGCGCGCACTTTACATTTTTAATCGTCCCTGCATGTGCTACATCATCCAGTTTCCATTTGTATATAAAATTAAATTCACTTTTTCTTGGAAGCTTTATCGTGGTAAAACCTTGTTGCCAGTCTCCGACAGCAAAATCTCCTACATCGGGCAATAATGTCCAGGAAAAAATAATACCTGCCTTTTTCCATTCTTCTAACCACTGTGTTTTTGTTTTAATCGGCAAAGCTTGGCCCATGTTACCTTTCTTATCTTTAGGCACATATCGCCAATCAGACACTCGATAACTCATATTTTGTTTCGAGGTGTTTTTTAATATCGTACCAAATATACAATACGATGCAACTCTCTCTATTTCATCAGCGGGGAAATTATGCTTTTCATAAATTGCACGGATAAAATCAGGTGTCAGCTGAATAAGCTCAATTGTGAAACCTTTATCTTCAACCGTCCACGTTAATAAGTCAGTCGTTTCGTTGGTATGAATACTCACCACACTGGCATTTGTCGCAGCACTTAAAACCATAAATGCCAGAGCAGGTAAAAATTTTATAATCATGGTTGCAATCTCTTTAATTGTTCTATGCATCGGCCGGTATATTTTCATATAATGTACAGGTTTATTACTATGCCCACTTCTGGATAAGTATCTGTTAATTTTTGCAACGCTAGCGGTTTCAACAATAGCACCTATCTAATGAAATTGATGAACCAACAACCTATGCAGAATTATAACTACCCATCTTATCAAAATCATCGCTTTTATAATCAACACGCCATTAAGCCTAACTAATCTTAGGCGCTTTGTTCAAGGTGTTTTTTACCATTGTAACTAATAATGATGGTGGACTTTTTTTAAAATTATGCTGCCATTTTCAAATTTTCCGGTACTAATTTTTGGTCTACATAAATCCATCAAAATTGTCGCATGGCTTTGCGGCTCTTTAGCGCATACACGTATTCGCTTAAATACATTTTTATGGTATTCGTGATCACCATGTGACATATTCAAATGGAATACGTTGACACCAGCCTTCTATAAATTACTGATTTTATTTTTTGAATCTGACGCATAACCTGTGGTTGCGATAATTTTCGTACGATGCCAACGTAATGACATTTTTTTATACACCTACAATTAAGCCCGTAGTTTCGAAACACCTTGAGATACGCCTACTATACAACTTTCGCATTAAATATTTGATTATTTACTTGACAGGGTTTCATCAACTTTACAAAACATTCCTGTTTAAAACTATCATCCGAATACCTTTCACCCACTCGCTTTAGAATATCAATTTTTACAGTATGCTTACAAAATATTATCAACGCCTTATATCAGACAATTGTTTAATAAAATCAATAGGATATAAAGACTAACAAGTATTTATTTACATAACACTGTTATTTCTTAGCTTGACATTTAATTTCATCAGAGCCCTAATATTAGTACCTGAACCTGACGAGTGTCGACCACTCAAGCGATATGCAACTGGAGCAAATTTACCATGGTTGCGATTTCTAAAATCATTATCTATGTGAACTTAATCCTAAGTACATAAACTAATAATTTGATTCCCTTTAACTTAGAAAATGGAGCGAAAGATGAAAAGACATTATTTTATAAGCGACGACCTTGACGATCTTGATCGTATCGAAGTTGAGCTCGAACAAAAAGGAATTAAAACACCACAGATTCATGTACTAAGTAAGGATGATGGCGCTATTGCTAAGCATGAACATTTACATAATATTGAGTCTGTTTTAAAACAAAATGTTGTCCACGGCACAATCGTTGGCGCAATGTTTGGACTGTTAGGTGCGGCGGCAGTCATGGCCATCGGCTATCTGACAACATTACCTGAAACCTACACCTGGATGCCGTTCTACTTTTTAGCTGTTGTCATGTTTGGCTTTATCACATGGAGTGGTGGATTCTACGGTATTCAAACGCCGCATAAAGACTTTCGCCGATTCCAGAAGGATCTCAACAGTGGTAAGCATATTTTCATTATTGATGTTGATGCTTCACAAGAAGGCATTGTAAAAGAGTTGGGAGCAGAGCATCCCCACTTAGTTGATGCTGGAACAGGGTCTGCCACACCTAGATGGGTTGTTATGGGACAACAAAACGTGAAGGATTTCACTTCCTCAACTTTCCCATAAACAATACAAAAAAAAATTTATTCACGATAGTGGAGCAAAAACTATGAAGTTAACTCTTAATTCATTCCCTAACGCGCCTAAAGACTGGAGTATCGACACAGCAAAAGCAACAGCAGACACTGATGGTCTTAATCTCAGTGACGATCATTGGGATCTTATTCGGGCGCTACAGGAATATTATCATAAGGTAGAGTTCCCTCATATGCGACAGATAAAGGATGCTCTCGAGGAAAAATTTCATTCTCGTGGTGGCATGAAATACCTTTATCAAATTATCCCTGGCGGGCCGGTAGCCGAAGGTTGTCGACTTGCAGGATTAGGCATTCCAGCTGGTGCTGTCGATCGGTCTTTTGGAAGTGTTGCTTAGTATAAACGAATAGCTTCGTAACTAAAAAATAGGCACAACACTAAGTAGTGCTACGCCTATTTTTGTGTATGCAAACTGTTCGCTGCTAACCTTAGAAGCGAACGCCGAGTATCTCACCGGATTAATATCTCCCGGGCAAGGCAATGATCGATTAGAAAACTCGTTTTGTAATTTTTTACAGGCATTTGAACAATACTTGTTATAAATTGTTTACATCCGTGTAACGTCTCAATCCCTTTTTTAATTATGCGCCTTTGTGTATCCAGTCGGCCCCGAGTGTCCCCTGTAACCGTTCGAGATAATTATCGCTGTTGACCCACTCCAACATCTGTTCTGCATTTTCGACCTGTCCCTGTAACTGGGCCCATAGCTCTGTTACCGATTCATTGGTCTCATCCATTTTTTGCTCGATGTAATCTTTGTTCATTTGCCAAAGTGCCGCATCACGTTGTTGCTTGATGACCAAACGCTCTTTATACCAATCACTTTGCAACAAATAATCAAGGGTAAACATTTCCCGAATGGCCGGGTCGTCAACGGTTTTTCCTTCATATTGCCCACTGGCCATAATGTGTAACACAACCTGTAAAGGGGGGCAGGCATCATCGATTGAGCCGTCTTCGAAATAAGCTTTGGCAACTTTTTCCTGGGCTTCAACAATATTGTTTACACCATCGACATAAGCGTCCATTCCCTGCGTTTCCGGGCGAAGCATTTCTTCGTCAAATACGATAGTGGGGCTATCAAACACTTTACCGAAGAAGGCATGAACAAATTTTTCTGTTATACGATATCCAAGACGACTGGCATTGATAGTCTTTCCTTCATACTCAAAATCTTCAATTTTTTCCAGGTGGCCATTTTCTATCAGATACGATGGGTCACGTTGTTTTATTGGCAAGCGACACCAGATTTCTGGAATCAGCATACTGATATCGTGATCGACCTTACGGTCAGCACCGATATGTCCAGCCGCAGAGGAATAACCGGCATAGTCACATAAAATAAATGAAACCAGCGCATTATTTAAATCAGCTGTAGTCGATAACGCGTTAAACGGTCCTTTGGTTAACGCACCCTCTGAACCCGCACCCGTGGTTGATGGTGACTTACCAGTAAGGCTACAAATTAAATCCATAAACAGCTCAGGCAATTCCTGATAGTGAATAGGATTGTAAACCGCTAATGGCCGAATACCTGCCGCTTTCTCTTCAGGGTTATTTCGACGCCCCTGTAATACTGCATTAACGGGAAAATGTACCGGTTGCTCCAAACTTAAACCACGGGACAATCTTGTGCCTGCTTGAGCCAGGTATAGATTTCTAGGGTTAGCTAGATCAGGGCGTTTTTGTAAGTAACGAACATTTTTACTGTGTGCACCATCGACAATACGAGGATGCGCCGATGAAACAAAATAATCATTATCACCGCCTTCTGCCGCCTTACGAATTAAATCTTGCATCGGCTGTGAGTAATCCTGAAAATTAATCGCATCTTCAACTTGTGCACGCGCGTCATCGCTTGTTAGCGGTTCGAAGTTAGAAATAAAATTATCATCTTCGGCTAAATCTGATTCTGTTTGTGTATCAAGACCGCGATTGATGGCATCATCCGGACGTTGAAATAACCGGTTCTCACAGTTTTTAACTAACTTAACGCTTGGGTTGGTGTAGCGTTGATTTAATTCACCTTCAATGTAACTAACAGGCACAACAGTTGATGCGGTTATATCATCCTCAGTTTGTACTTTCGTGGCGGCAACAAAATCCTGTCGTAATTTATATATACGCCAGGTGCCATCACTGCGCACACCCACTCGAAGATAACTGGTAATTAATTTACGACCATCAAATTTTAATTCGTGGCCGGGGTAACCATTAACTTCATCAACCGAGAAATGCTTGCGCCAGTTTTCACCCCATTGCAATTTATAAAAGCGTTTTATCATGTAGACCAGAGCCAGAATATGCTGTGGAATTTCTTCCAGCCACTGGTTATATTCGTCAGTATAAATTTCAGCAGAAGGCGTTAATAGACGGATAACAGAACCCAGACTACGCTCACTGCTTAATACGCCACGATTATCATTTTCAGACGTTTCTCGACGACGTTTTGAGTAATCATGATTAATAATCGCTTCAACCTTATTCATGTTCTCTTTAAAGTCACCGACAAAAACCGGGCCTGAGATCATTGAGTCCTGAATCGATTTTGATATTTCTGACTTTCCACCACCCGAAACTGTACTAGGCTTATGACAGAAAGTGCCTTCACCCAAGGTTCCGATTAATCGCCAACTTGGTGCCTGCGGGTGTTTCTGCATATGCACTTTAAAACCACTTGGATAGATATAAGTGTGTTTTACACGCAGTTTAATTTTTTGTGTTTCACCCTCCTTTTTCCAGCTGATGGTTTGTTCCTGCATATCAACGTGTGCATCTTCTGGAATATAAACGATGTCTGAATAATTATTATCAATCGCATAACCTTCAGGTTTAATTGCGATGCCTCCATCTAGCTGTTTACACAGTCGCTTAAATGTATGGCCTGACATTTCATCTTCAACTTTTGGCAAGTAGTAATTTCCAAGATTGAAACGCGGGAACGCAAGCGCACCACCTGAATGCTCTTCTTCTGCCCCACCAAATAAATTAGCTGAATAACTAATCTGCGATTTAACTTCTTTTTTGCTGTAGCCAAAATAATTGTCAGCGATAATAGTGACGATAATGCCACTCATATCACGACAGACAATTTTAAACGCACCGCCATCATTATAAAGTTCGTCGCTTTCTTTCCAGCACATACCTTCATCACGTTGACGATCAGTCGCATCTTCAAATTTCGGCAGGCCAAGTGCTTTCTTGGTCAACTTAATCAGATGCGGTGCAAGAATGACACAACCACTGTGGCCGGTCCAATGATCAATGTCTAATGCGGAATCATTGTCTGATAAGAACGGATCGCCACCATTACCAAATATCGATTCAACAAAATCCAGATTGGAAACCAGTGTGCCCGGCGCAAAAAAACGCGTTTCTAAACTCTTCTCCGACAACACACCTTCAACTTCAGGTCGAACGATTGGGCGCAATAACAAGGACACCCACATATCAACCGGTTCATCATTGCCACTGGCAATTGGCAGACCCATCAACTCTGTTGGCGGATCCAGTGCAACCTGTAATAAATTTGCGTACACATCAACCGGCACCGCTTTTTTATCAGCGGGAATAGGCAAACCACCTTCAACAATATGGAAAACACCCGATGTCGTGCGACGGTCACTCTTTGGATTATGTAACACACCCTGAGCGACGCGATAAGATGAGATGAGGTCAGATTTGTACGTAGTGCCGTTGAATGGCAGAGATAGCTCACGTGCAATACCAGGTTCATTCAAATTGAATGTTTCACCAGGTAATTTTATTTCAGCATCAACACCATTGCGTTTCAGATAAGTATTTAGGAAGTTTTGTATACGCTGATCAGCGGGACAACGATACTCAGCAAGCAATTGACGTTGTGCTGCGTAATTCTTTAGCAGACTATCAGCAACTGCGAGGTAACCTCGGTCAGAACTCAACTGACAACGGTGGCCTAATGATGCTAGCTGCAAACAAATATGCTGCAAGGCAATCTGACGCTTATCTAATGCACGTCTTTCTGGAAGGGTAAATTTAGTTTCTGAATTCATAACGGCCGCCAAAAGATAAACCTCATTTGCAACATTATTGCGGGAGGCTAATTTTAGTGATTTAGAGGCAATATATCCAATCGGATTACATCTATATTATAAATACAGCGTATTCTAATGTTTATTAAAATCAACTATATAGGCAATTCTATTAAATTTGACGCTCCATTATGGTGCGATTATTTAGTGTTTTTATTCATTTTTAGTCCATTTGTTACAAAGCATAAAAAAACCTTACCTGAATCGCTTCAGATAAGGCCTTTTATTCTTCGTGATATTTTATTTATTATTAAGGCAACGCTAATTAATTATCATAAATTATGGCGTTATCTTAATTAATCTAAATTTCATCATCCGCTGAATCGCTTGTTATATCTGCTTGCTGTGCATCAATTAATGCCTGCTCTCGTTTGAGTTGAAACATGGCTTTTTCATAACGCTTGATTTTTTCTGCCTGCATGGCTTGTTGCGAAGTGACCAATTTAGCTTGTTTCTGTTTACTTGCCGGTTTTACGACCGTCACTGGCACAATGACCGCTTCTTTAGCTGGCTGCTGTACTTCTTTCAATAGTACCAGCTGGGCTTGCTTATCACGCTCTTTCTTTTTCGCTAACTCTTGCTGCTGCTGTTGTTTACGCTGTAAGGCTTTATTATTTACATCAATCTCTTCATTAATCGACGCAATTTCTTCATAAACATCGGCAGCACCTCGTATTCTGACTTCATTAAATAAATCGAGTGCTTTGTTTAAATCTTTTTTTACGCCCAGTCCCTGACGATAAAGCTGCGCCAGTAGAAGAACGGCATCGGGTTTATGTTTATCTGCATCGGTTTTTACGCTGTTCAACCAAGCCGTATCTGTAGCAGCATCAAAACCCTGCTTTTTCACTTCAAGGTAGGTGTTTCTCTGTGCGGCTGTGTTTAAACCTGATTTAGCGGCTAGATCGTACCAACGTTTAGCTTCATCCAGATCAACAGCAATGCCATCGCCGGTTTCGAGCATACGCGCTAATCGATATTGAGCACCGGCATTGCCTCTAGACGCTAATTTGTATTGGAATTTTACGATACTGTTGCCTTGAGTATAATCAACAGCAAGTAGATGATTGGGCATTAAAAGCGCAGAAAATAGCAGAACTACGACTAGGTGAATGTGAATGATGGTTTTCATGGGAAACGCCCCTTTTAGTAATATAAAAGTTTTTTCACATTTTTCGTTTATTCCTCATCTCCTTCTTAAAGCCTAGCTCAAATAGCCTAAATATCTACTTTTTAAACTATTTCTCGCATTAACTAACTCTTTTTCTTTTTGGCTCGTTGCCAGCCTGTTATCGTTTTTTGAGATACACGGCTTAAGGTTAAACTATTGTCATCAGTATCTTTCGTTATTGTCGAACCGGCACCAATGGTGGCATTTTCACCCACTGAAACAGGCGCAACCAGCTGGGTATCAGAACCGATAAAGGCACCATCTTTAATAATCGTCTTAAATTTATTCTCACCATCGTAGTTACATGTGATGGTACCGGCACCAATATTGACATTTTTGCCTATTTCGCTGTCACCCAAATAGCTGAGATGCCCGGCTTTGCTGTTTTCACCCAATGAGGTATTTTTGATTTCAACAAAATTACCCACACTGCTATTTTGTTTTAAATGTGTGCCCGAGCGAATTCGTGCGAACGGACCGACTTGTGCCTCATTGTCAATAATGGCATCTTCAATAACCGAGTAGGGCTTGATAATGCTGTCACAAGCGATGGTGCTATTTTTAATAACACAACCAGCACCGATGGTGACACCTGTACCTAAATTAACTTCACCTTCAAATACACAGTTAATATCTATGTAGCTGTCATTGCCAACATTTAACTCACCGCGCACATCAATACGATGAGGATCGGCAAGGCTTATACCATCGGTTAATAGTTGCTCGGCTATTCCACGTTGAAAAATTCTTTCTAATCGAGCGAGTTGTTTCCTGTCATTGACACCTTCAACTTCATAACTATGTTCAGCCTGTGTTGTAAATACTTCATTACCTTCATTCACTGCCATCGCGATGATGTCGGTTAAGTAATACTCGCCCTGTGCATTATTGTTATCTATCTTTTCCAGACAGGCATTCAAATAACCTGCTCTTACAGCAAGAATACCGGTATTCACTTCGTTTATTTTTTTAACCTCATCGGAAGCATCTTTATGCTCCACAATGGCTGTTACCTTTTGATTCTCACGAACGATGCGACCATAACCCGTTGGGTCATCAAGATTAACGGTTAATAACGAAATGTTATTTCCACTTACATCATTAATTAATGCCGTTAATGTTTCTGCTTTCGTTAATGGCACATCACCGTAAAGAATAAGTGCAACATCGTCTTCACTTACATTTGGACTGGCCTGCTGCACGGCATGTGCGGTACCTAGCTGTTCGGCTTGAAGTGACCATTCAACATCAAAATGATCACAGCGTTGTTTTAATAAATCACCACCGTGACCATAAACTACCTGGATTTGTTTAGCGCCTAACTTATTGCTGGTGTTATAGACATGCTCGACCATGGGTAACCCAGCAAGCTCATGTAATACTTTTGGCTTTAGTGAGCGCATACGCGTACCTGCGCCGGCGGCTAAAATAATGACGGATAAATTCATCTCAATAATCTCAGAATTAAAACATAAAAACTATAACCGCAGAGACGCGGAGGCGCAGAGAAAATTAAATTGTTTTAATGCGCCGCAGGCGCAATACAATAACTCTGCGTCTCTGCGTCTCTGCGGTGAAATCTTTTTATTTTTATTTAATAAAAAAGGTCGAATTCTTTTGAATTCGACCTTTTGATTTTAGTCCAAAACGCTAACAATTGATTAACTGCGTTATTTTTTCTTGCGAATTTTCTTCAATGCATCAATCTGTGCAACGGCTTCAATCAATTCAGATTTAGCTTTTGCAAAATCCATATCGGATGCTTTATCCTTCATTGCCGCTTCCGCATGCGCTTTTGCTTCTAACGCAGCTGATTCATCGATATCGGAAGCACGTAACGCGGTATCAGAAAGCACGGTAACGATATGAGGTTGCACCTCAAGAATACCGCCACTGACAAAGAAACTTTGCTCTTCGCCATTTTCTTCAACAACACGTACAACACCCGGTTTTAACGTCGACAACATCTGCGTATGACGCGCCATGATACCAACTTCACCGGCTTCCGCAGGTGCGTACACGGCTGTTACTGTGCCGGAATAAATTTCATTCTCGGCACTTACTATATTTACATGCATGGTCATTGCCATCGTTATTGCTCTTTATATACCGCGGTTATAGTGTCTTTGCTTTTTCAACAGCTTCTTCGATACCACCAACCATATAGAATGCTTGCTCTGGCAGGTCATCATGGTCGCCGTTAAGAATCGCTTTAAATGCAGATAAAGTATCTTTTAATGATACGTATTTACCAGGTGAACCGGTAAAGATTTCTGCCACGAAGAACGGCTGTGATAAGAAACGTTGAATCTTACGTGCGCGGGCTACGGCCTGTTTATCATCGTCTGATAATTCGTCCATACCCAGAATCGCAATAATATCTTTCAGTTCTTTATAACGCTGCAACAAACCCTGAACACCACGTGCTATTTCGTAATGCTCTGCACCGATAACTAGCGGGTCAAGAATACGTGAACTTGAGTCCAGTGGATCTACCGCAGGGTAAATGCCCAGCTCTGCTACCTGACGAGATAATACTAAGGTCGCGTCTAAGTGAGCGAAGGTTGTAGCGGGAGACGGATCAGTCAAGTCATCTGCAGGTACATATACCGCCTGGAATGATGTGATTGAACCGGTCTTGGTAGAAGTAATACGCTCCTGAAGTACACCCATTTCTTCCGCCAGTGTTGGCTGGTAACCTACTGCTGAAGGCATACGACCTAGCAGTGCTGATACTTCGGTTCCCGCCAGTGTGTAACGGTAGATGTTATCAACAAACATCAATACGTCACTGCCCTGATCACGGAAGTATTCCGCCATAGTCAAACCGGTTAACGCAACACGAAGACGGTTACCAGGAGGCTCGTTCATCTGACCGTAAACCAGTGCTACTTTATCGAGTACGCCACCTTCCTGCATCTCGTAGTAGAAATCGTTACCCTCACGAGTACGTTCACCTACACCTGCGAATACTGAGAAACCACTGTGCTCCACCGCAATATTACGAATTAATTCCATCAGTGTTACGGTTTTACCTACACCCGCGCCACCAAACAAACCAATCTTACCGCCTTTCGCGATAGGCATAACCAGATCGATTACTTTAATACCGGTTTCCAGAATCTCTGTCGCTGAAGACTGCTCTTCAAATGCAGGTGGTTTGCGGTGAATAGGCATTGTGTCGTCATGACCAATGTCACCCTGATTATCAATAGGGTTACCTAATACGTCCATGATGCGACCTAATGTTTTAGGGCCAACAGGAACACGAATCGCATCACCAGTATTGTCCACTACCATGCCACGACGCAGACCTTCCGTCGGACCCATCGCGATTGCACGTACAACACCATCGCCTAATTGCGCCTGCACTTCCATCGTTAAACCGGTTTCATCCAGTTTTAGTGCATCGTAAACTTTAGGAATGGAGTCCCGTGGAAATTCGACGTCTATAACCGCGCCGATAATCTCTACTACGTTTCCGGTACTCATGATTGTTATCCTCGTAAATACTTATGTATTAATAATGTTAAATTCTTTTTGCAACGATCAACTTACGAAAAACTTATTGTTCTTCATAGTTGGGTTTCTCGTTCCCATGCTCTGTATGGGAATGCATAAATTGAATATTTCACAATACCAATCTGACGAAACCATCGCTCTTATACACATTCTGTTATTTGTCAGGATGTATATTTATTCTTTACCCTATGCGTTCCCACGCAGAACATGGGAACGAAGTGTGATTTATAAGCGCCTTCTTAAGTAACGGCTGCAGCACCCGCAACAATTTCAGAAATTTCCTGAGTAATGGAAGCTTGACGTGCTTTGTTATAAATCGTTTGTAATTCTTTTATGATGTCGCCGGCATTGTCGGTTGCGCTCTTCATCGCGACCATACGTGCTGACATCTCACAGGCGATATTTTCAACTACGCCTTTATAAACCTGAGATTCAATAAAGCGCATCATCAATGCATCGATAATGGGTTTTGTTTCAGGCTCGTAAATGTAATCCCAGTGGTGATCCAACTCTTTATCGACTTCACCCGTCGCAGGAATTAACTGCTGCACAGTAGGTGTTTGTGTCATGGTGTTTTCAAAAACATTGCTCACCAAAAACAAACGGTCAATTTTGCCTTCGTCGTAAGCATCCAGCATCACTTTAACTGCTCCGGTCAATTCTTCATGTGAAGGTTGATCGCCAAGGTCTGCCGCCTTTGAAATAATATTTCCCTGAAACCGGGAGAAAAATGTTGCCGATTTTTTACCAATAGCGCAGATATCAATCTCTACATTTTTTTCTTGCCAATCAGCCATTTCATTAACGGCCGCTTTAAACATGTTGGTATTTAAACCACCACATAAACCACGGTCGGTTGCAACCACGATGTAACCTACGCGTTTAACTTCGTCGCGCTCCTGTAAGTAAGGATGTTTATACTCACAGTGTGCCTGTGCAAGATGACTTAAAACTTCACGCATCTTTTCTGCATACGGACGTGAAGCACGCATACGTTCCTGTGCCCTACGCATCTTACTCGCTGCAACCATTTCCATTGCTTTGGTGATCTTCTGTGTATTTTGTACACTTTTGATCTTGGTGCGTATTTCTTTTGCGCCTGCCATAGTTCTTCTCTATTTAAACTCTATCGTCTGTTAATGCGTTGCGATGTTAGTAGACACCGTTGGCTCTAAAGTCTTCTAATGCAGCGATCATTGATGCCTTAATGTCATCGTTAAAATCACCTGACTCATTAATCTGTGCAATCAAATCACCTTGATTGCTCTTCATGTGAGCAAGCATGGCGGCTTCATAATCAACTACTTTTTTAACATCCGCATCGCTCAAGAAGCCTTCGTTAGCGGCTAATAATGAAAATGCCATCTCAGCAACTGATAAGGGTGAATACTGAGCTTGTTTCATTAATTCCGTTACACGCTCACCCAGTTCTAACTGTGCGCGAGTTGCATCATCAAGATCAGAGGCAAACTGTGCAAAAGCCGCAAGCTCACGATACTGCGCCAGTGCTAAACGAATACCACCACCGAGTTTCTTAATAATGGTTGTCTGCGCAGCACCACCAACACGTGATACTGAAAGACCCGCGTTAATCGCTGGACGAATACCGGCGTTGAACAAATCAGACTCAAGGAAAATCTGGCCATCGGTAATCGAAATTACGTTAGTTGGTACAAAAGCCGAAACGTCACCGTCCTGTGTTTCAATGATAGGTAAAGCGGTTAAAGAACCGGTTTTGCCTTTCACTTCACCTTTTGTAAATTCTTCTACGTATTCTGCATTGACACGTGATGCACGTTCTAATAAACGTGAGTGCAAATAGAACACATCACCCGGATACGCTTCACGACCTGGCGGACGACGTAACAACAATGAAACCTGACGATACGCCCAGGCCTGTTTAGTTAAGTCATCATAAATAATTAATGCGTCTTGACCACGATCACGAAAATACTCACCCATGGTACAACCAGAGTAAGGTGCGATGTATTGCATGGCTGCTGATTCTGATGCGTTCGCGGCAACAATAATGGTGTGCTCCATTGCGCCATGCTCTTCCAGTTTACGAACAATGTTCGCCACCGTTGAAGCTTTCTGACCAATCGCAACATAGATACATTTAACACCGGTACCGGTCTGATTGATGATGGCATCAATCGCAACCGCTGTTTTACCTGTCTGGCGATCACCAATAATTAACTCACGCTGACCACGACCAACAGGGACCATGGCATCAATCGCTTTCAGTCCAGTTTGTACTGGCTGATCAACTGACTTACGTTCAATTACGCCCGGTGCAATCTTTTCGATAGGGGCAGTTAATTTTGCATCGATAGGACCTTTACCGTCGATAGGCACACCCAGTGCATCAACAACACGACCCAGCATTTCATTGCCGATGGGTACTTCAAGAATACGACCGGTACATTTAGCGGTATCGCCTTCAACCAGATGACCATAACTACCTAACACTACCGCGCCGACTGAATCGCGCTCAAGGTTAAGTGCCATAGCAAATGTGTCGCCTGGCAGTTCGATCATCTCGCCCTGCATTGCATCGGCAAGACCGTGGATACGAATGATACCGTCCATTAAGCTAACGATAGTACCTTCGGTACGCGCTTCGACTTTCTCATCGAAGTTTTCGATTCGTGATTTAATCAGTTCACTGATTTCTGATGGATTGAGTTGCATTGTATTGCCTCTTATCGTGCCAATGAAAGCGCTAGCGAATCCAGCTGCGATTTCATCGACGCGTCTATAATAGTGTCACCGGCTTTAATAATTACGCCACCAATTAACGATTCATCAACCGTTGTAGTTAGCGTGACATCACAGCCAAGTTTATTCTTTAGTGTATTGATCAATTCGTCTGTCTGCTCGGCAGATAATTCAAAAGCGGAAACCACTTCGGCTTCGATTTTGTTTTCTGCTTTAGCACGTGCGACTTCAAACTGTTCCAGCACATCACCCATCAAAATGAGACGGCTATTTTCTGCCATCAGCTTGACCAGGTTTTGCTGCTGTTCGTTTAAGTTATCGCCCATGACCTTAATTACCAGCTCGCCTTTCTGCTGCTTACCCAAATCAGGGTTGCCCAGCATTTCAGACATTTGAGGATCATTGACCACATTTGCCAGATTGGCTAATGCATCACCCCATGAATCAAGTGCTTTGGATTCACTGGCAAGGTCATAAACCGCTTTTGCATATGGACGTGCTGCTGTTGTGGAATCTGCCATTTCGTCTCTCCGCGTTCCTGGTCTTTAAAGCTGCGCAGCAAGTTCGTTAAGCGAACTTGAATGTGCTTCTTTATCGACTTCACGTTTCAGTACTTTTTCAGCACCGGAAATAGCTAATACCACCACTTCTTGACGAAGATGTTCACGTGCACGATTGATTTCCTGCTCGATTTCCGCATCGGCACCCGCTTTAATACGGTCTGCTTCTGTACGGGCATCACCTTTTGCATCATCAACAATTTCGTTAGCACGTTTCTGTGCCTGATTGATGATGTCTGATGCCTGACCTTTTGCGTCTTTCAGATACTCAGTCGCTTTCTTTTCAGCCAGTTCCTGCTCGTGTTGACCACGTTCTGCCGCTGCAAGACCATCAGCAATTTTCTTCTGACGTTCTGTTAATGCTGTGACCAGTGGCGGCCATACATAGGCGTAACAAAACCATACGAAAATCGCAAAGGTTATCGATTGACCAATCAGCGTTAAATTAATATTCATCCGCTCTACCTATTGATGATAATTATTTACGCTACTGCGAAGATAATGTAGAAAGCTACACCAACCGCAATCATTGGAACCGCGTCAGTCAGACCCATCATAAGGAAGAACTGACCACGTAATAATGGAATCAATTCTGGTTGACGTGCTGCACCTTCAAGGAAACGGCCGCCTAATACACCAATACCAATCGCTGCACCCAATGCGCCTAAGCCCATCATGATTGCACCCGCTATATATAGCATCGCACTTACTTCAGTCATCATTATTCTCCTAATAGTTGTTAAATTTGTTTTTAATCTGTAATTTGTTTTATCCGACTAGTGTTCTTCAGGTACTTGATACGCAAGATCCATATAAACAATGGTCAGCGTCATGAAGATATAAGCCTGTAGAGTAATAATCAGAATATGGAAGATCGCCCAGCCTAGCTGCAGGAATCCGCCAAATATACCTAACGCCCAACCGCCGCCGTACATCAGCGCAATCAGGATGAAAATCATTTCGCCAGCAAACATGTTGCCGTACAAACGCAGTGACAGCGATAATGGTTTAGCTATCAGCGCAACAAACTCCAGCATAAAGTTAACCGGAATTAATAGTATCTTAATTACTATGTTATTCGCACTAAAGGGATGCATGGTCAACTCAGCAGCAAAGCCCTTAATGCCTTTGATTTTGACACTGTAATACATGGTCAACATAAACACGGCTAACGCCATACCAAAAGTAGCGTTTGGATCGGTTGATGGCACGACTTTGAAATAAACGTGATGCGGATCCGCGCCAAAGAAGGTTGACGCCATCCAGGCAAAAGAACCAGGTAACCAGTCAACCGGAATCAAATCCATAAAGTTAATTAGAAATACCCAGACAAAGATGGTGAGGGCCATTGGCGCAACGATGGCGTTACGACCATTAAATGCGCTTTTCACGCTGCCATCGATAAATTCGATGATCATTTCGATGAAATTTTGCATTCCACTCGGCGTGTCTGCCGTGGCATTTTTGGCAGCGCGGCGAAATATCCAGAGAAACAGGACGCCTAAAAAAATCGACCAGAACATGGTATCAACATTAATCGACATAAAGCCCATTGCTGTCGCTTCTTCGCCGGAGTGAGCTAATCCCCATGATCCATCTGCATGTTGACCATAAGTCATGTTCTGCAGATGGTGCTTGATGTATTGTCCTGCTGTTAAGGCTTCGTCAGCCATCTTTCTCTCTCTTTTCTTTTATTGTGCCGGCACCATTGCCTGCATCACTTATCACACTCACCAATGCCGGCGTCATGTGTATTACAAAATACGTTATCAATAAAGCCAACGCACTGACTGGCCTGATCAACACGAATGCACAGATAAACAATGCACCCGTTAATAAAATCTTGTATATCTCACCCGTATAAGCAGATGCAATCATGGTGACGGCTTCACTATGCGGGCTAACGCGAAAAACTTTGTATGCAAACCAAGCGCTGGCGACAGTCGCTATCGTTCCACCAGCGAGTGATGAATAAGCCTTTACGACATCAAAACAGAGCCATAGAAGCGATAAGCCTATCGTCAGTATCAATTGTGACCAAATAAATTTAACTGCCTGCTGCTTCGATTGCAGGTGTTGCTGGTCCAGGTCAGGCCGATCTCGTTGCATAATTTTTTTGGCGCATTTTTAGCCAACCTCGACGCTGCTTTATGAAAAAAACGGCAAGACAGGGTTAGAATGCGCGCGAATTATATAAGAGAGAGCTGTTGGAGGTCAAGGAATCAATCCCGTCATAAGTAATTTCTATTACAAAAGACAGATATAACTATCGAATCCCATAAATTCGGCTTTGGCATGGTTTATTTCTAGCAGCTTATTTGATTCACTCAAAGGTCATAGTGGCAATAATTTCACCCCCTGAACCCACGCCATCGACAAAATCATAACTGAGCCGGTGTATATTTTAAGCTTCGATTTTACTTAAAATTCCATCCAACACATCAAGACTGGAATAAGAAATTTCCAGTGTCCCCTTGCCCTTGCCTTTTTCTTTGACATGAACCGGCGCACCTAAGCGTTCAGTCAAACGTTCTTCTAGCTTGACAATATCCGGGTCTTTACGTGTCGTTTTCGGCTTTTTACTTGGTGCGGAAATCTTACGAATTAATGCTTCCGTCTCACGAACAGACAGCCCTTTTCTTGCCACATCTTTCGCCACGCGACTTTGCTCCGAACCATCAATGGCAAGCAATGCACGCGCATGCCCCATCTCAATATCGCGCATGGCCAGCAATGTTTTTACATCCGGGTTTAAATCCTGCAATCGCAACAGATTACTGACTGAAGCTCGCGAACGCGCCACACTATCGGCCACTTGTTGATGCGTCATATCGAACTCATCTATCAGGCGTTTTAATGCGGTGGATTCTTCCAGTGGGTTCAGATTCTCTCGCTGAATATTTTCTATTAGAGATACGGCTGCCGCAGTCTGGTCATCGAAAGATTTGATAACCGCTGGAATTTTCGATTTTCCAGCTTTTTGTGACGCACGCCAGCGACGCTCACCCGCCACAATTTCAAACCGTTTATGGCCATCAGAACTGGCCTTTTGTCGTACCACAATTGGCTGTACCACACCCTGAGTGGCGATAGAATCGGCTAGCTCTTGCAGGGCTTCTTCATCAAAATGCTCTCGTGGTTGCCACGGGCCGCGCTCGATTAAATCAATATCGATATTACGCAGTTCATCATCACTGCTCGGCTCCATCATTGATTCGACATCACTGTTTCCCAATAATGCCGTTAAACCCCGACCTAAGCCTTTTTTCTTTGCCGCCATAATTCTTAACTCTAAATATTTCGATATTGCCTGTTTTTCCCGAATGCTTTATCGGGAAACCCGTGCTTTTAAAAGATTTCTGGATCCCCGATAAAACACTGGAGGAAAACAGAGAGTAAACCTGTTTCTTTTTGATTTCCTTATGCAGGTGCTGCGGCTTTCGCTCGCGTTTCCCGTCGTAACATTTCACCCGCCAGCGCCAGATACGCCAGTGCACCACGCGATGTTTTTTCATATAACAATGCGGGCAGACCATGACTTGGTGCTTCGGCCAAGCGTACATTGCGCGGCACAATGGTACGGTATACCCGGTCACCAAAGTGCTCAATTAACTGCGCAGATACATCGTTTGCTAATGTGTTTCGGGTATCGAACATGGTGCGCAATAAACCTTCGATCTTCAAATCAGGGTTCACTGATGAACGCACCTGATTAATGGTGTCCATCAATGCCGTTAACCCCTCTAATGCATAATATTCACATTGCATCGGAATAATCACACCATCCGCCGCCACCAGCGCATTTAACGTCAGCATATTTAAAGCGGGCGGGCAATCGATTAAAACATAATCATATTCATCTTTTATTGGCGCAATGCTGTTTTTGAAACGTTGCTCAGCATTATCTGCTCGCATTAAATCCACTTCTGCCGCCGTCATATCAGCATTTGCTGGCAATAAATCGATGCCCGCATTTTCTATATGAATCACCGCTTTATGCACCTCCAGACCATCAAGAAGAACGTCACAAAACGTTTTATCTAGTGCATTTTTATCCACACCGACACCCATGGTGGCATTACCTTGTGGATCGAGGTCTATCAATAAAACTTTACGTTTGGTTGCCGCCAGTGAGGCAGCCAGATTTACGCTGGTTGTGGTTTTTCCAACGCCACCTTTTTGATTGGCTAGTGCGAGTATTTTTGACATTATCTATTAACGTGATTTATTAATGTGTGACCCTTTAAATTAAAGCCCGTTTGATTTTTAGCCGCTTAATTTCCAGCAAATGCCGCTCGGCATCAAGACCGTAAACATCCAGCGAATGGGATTCCACTAGCTGGTACTGGTCATTCTTAATTTGCTCATCCAGTTTACCCTGCATCACAAGGATGCGGGTTGCTTCATTTTGTAAATGTGCCGAGGTATTTAATATAGCATCGGTGTTTGCATAAGCGCGTGCGGTAATCACGTCGAAGTATATCCTATGTCCTTCTTCCATGGGTTGAAAATCTTCTACTCGCTGCTGGATAACTTCAACGTTATCCAGCTTTAAATCGATTTTCGCCTGCACCAAGAAACGGGTTTTTTTACCGTTGCTATCAATCAAAACAAATTTTTTGTCCGGCGAGGTAATCGCAAAAGGAATACCCGGCAAACCGGCACCGCTGCCTATATCCAATATTAATGAACCTTCAAGATAAGGCTGCACAACAAGGCTATCGAGCAGGTGTTTACTCACCATCTCTTCGACATCACGGATAGCTGTCAGGTTAAAGGCTTTATTCCAGCGTGCGATTAACTGAATGTAATGCACCAGTTTTTGCTGGATTTCCACAGGATAACGCAGCCCCATCTGTTTGAGGCCAAATTCAAGTTGTTGGCGGAGTGGTTCTTTCACGTGTCGATACGGTAGCTAATTTAAAAGCATGAGTTTAACGCTTTGATGATGACTTTGATTTTTTAAGATGCACCATCAGTAAAGAAATGGCTGCCGGCGTCACGCCCGGGATTCGACCGGCCTGGCCGATGGTTTCAGGCCGGTGATCGGCGAGTTTTTGCCTTACTTCTGAAGACAAACCACGTACAGTCGCATAATCAATCACATTCGGAATAGCGGTTGTTTGATGCCTTTTGGTCTTTGCAATTTCATCGAGCTGGCGATTCAGGTAACCAGAGTATTTTGCCTGGACTTCTACTTGCTCTGCTACACTCGGCGTAACATCCTCACCTGCACCGATAATTTTGGTTAATCCCGCGTAATCGATTTCCGGGCGGCGCAATAAATCAGCTGCTTTATAATTTCGCGATAACGGTTTTTCTAATTTTTCAGAGAATGCTTTGGCAAAATCAGATTCCGGTGGAATGTTTATTTCTGACAAACGCTGCTGTTCTTTTTCGATAGCTTCACGTTTATCTGAAAACTGTTGCCAGTGTTCATCGTTGACCAATCCCATTTCGCGAGCCACTTCAGTTAAGCGTAAATCGGCATTATCTTCGCGCAAAATCAAACGGTATTCTGCACGTGAGGTAAACATTCGGTACGGCTCTTGTGTACCTAAGGTAACAAGGTCGTCAACTAACACACCGATATACGCTTGATCACGTGTTGGTGTCCACGCTTCTTTTTCTTGAACTTGGCGTGCGGCATTTATTGCTGCCAACAAACCTTGCGCACCCGCCTCTTCATATCCAGTCGTGCCATTGATTTGACCAGCAAAAAATAAACCGTTGATAAATTTGGTTTCAAATGAGGCTTTTAAATCACGTGGATCAAAAAAGTCATATTCAATCGCGTATCCAGGGCGGGTAATATGTGCTTTTTCAAACCCTTTCATCGAGCGTACAAATTCAAACTGCATATCAAATGGCAAGCTGGTTGATATGCCGTTGGGATAAACTTCGTGCGTGGTTAAACCTTCGGGCTCGATAAAAATTTGATGCGAGGTTTTATCGGCAAAGCGCACCACCTTATCTTCTATCGACGGACAATAACGTGGACCGACTCCTTCGATAACACCACTATACATAGGCGAACGATGCAGACCTTCACGAATAATGTCATGGGTTTTTTCATTAGTATGGGTTATGTGGCAACTGATCTGTCGCGGATGATTTTCGGCTTTGCCTGTATAAGAAAAAACCGGTAAAGGTGTATCGCCTGGTTGCTCTGCCAGCTCTGAATAGTCAATGGTGCGACTATCGATTCTTGGCGGTGTACCGGTTTTTAAACGCTCGACCCGAAACGGTAAATCACGCAAACGTTCTGCCAGTGCAATAGAAGGTGGGTCACCTGCACGGCCACCGGAAAAATTCTTTTCGCCAATATGGATTAGACCGCCTAAAAAAGTACCAACAGTCAGGACAACCGCTTTGGCGTTAAACTTCAGACCCATCTGCGTAACCACGCCGGTTACACGCTCTTCCCCATCGACGGTTTCGACAATTAAATCATCGACCGCTTGTTGAAATAGAGAGAGGTTAGGCTGATTTTCCAACGCTTCACGAACCGCTGCTTTATAAAGAACACGATCAGCTTGCGCACGTGTCGCGCGCACGGCCGGGCCCTTGCGACTATTTAAAATACGAAATTGAATGCCGCCCCGATCAGCCGCTTTCGCCATGATGCCACCCATAGCATCAATTTCTTTTACCAAGTGGCCTTTTCCGATACCGCCGATGGCTGGATTGCAGCTCATTTGCCCTAAGGTTTCGATGTTATGTGTTAACAGCAGTGTTTTCACACCCATACGCGCAGACGCTAACGCGGCTTCGGTGCCAGCATGACCGCCACCGATAACAATTACATCAAAAGAGTCTGCATAAAACATGATGGCAAATTATAAACTAAATCAGGTGTTTAACCATAGTCCTGTAGTAATATCTGACGTCGGCTATCGACTCTTAGCGGACAGTCTGAATCTTTAAAAGCTTGAACCACGGAGGCGCAGAGAAAAGTCGATTGTTATTGATGTGAACGCACTTCGTCATACCGGCATCCTGCCCTAATCTGCGGTTCAATCTTTTGATCTTTAAACGTCAGCTTCTGGCCGTTTGCTGACGCAAATAAAAAAACCTGCCTAATTCTCATCAGGCAGGTTTTTTGTGAAACTGTTTATTACTGATTATTGCTTGCGTGCTTCTCGCATTTCTTCTTTTACAGCAAGAATCATTTCGATATCTGCATCAGATAGGGTTGAAAACTGCACCCTATCTTCCTGAGCAACAGAATCTCCAATAAAGAGAAAACTGCTACCTGCAAACAGTGTAACAAAAGCAAAAACACTAAATAACCAGCTCTTATTGTTGTTTAAGTTCATGACATTCCTACGAATTTATTAATCTCAAGGTGCAATTTGGTAACATTTTTGCTTCTATTCTTATTACTTACTGTCAGCAAAATGACACTAAGGTGAGAACTATATATAGCAAAGATTTTTAAAAAGTTACCCATTTATTAAAATTTGGTTACTATCTATTCAAAGTTTAGACTTATAATAAAAGCTCACATCAAAATATCCTTCGTAACCCTTTAAATTTATTAGATTAGTTCAAAACTAATCCCCGTAAATTGTCGGACTATTGCTATATACGCCCTTCATTACGGGTTATAAGCTGAACCTGTATTAGAATATTAGAATATTTTATGATTGCTATAAGAATGCTGATTAGCCAAGGGTTGGTGGGTGGAGTACAGTAAACCGCTGATATTATTCAATCGATAAGAATATAGTCCGTTTCTACACGAAATTTGGAAAAACGTATGTCTCAACCCGTGCACAACCCGACCTCGAAAGCGACCGATAAAAATAGTCGCATCGAGACTAAAAACACGACCTGTTATATGTGTGCCTGTCGCTGCGGTATTCGCGTAACCTTACGTGATGGTGAAGTGCGTTATATTCAGGGCAACCCTGAGCACCCATTAAATAAAGGCGTTATCTGTGCCAAGGGGGCGTCTGGCATAATGAAGCAGTACTCCCCTGCTCGTTTAACTAAGCCTTTGATGCGTAAGTCAAAAAGTGATCGTGGCGAGAATGATTTTGTCGAGATTTCTTGGGATAAAGCATTTTCCATTATGGAAGAACGCCTGGCTCATATTCGTGCTACCGATCCTAAAAAATTCGCCCTGTTTACGGGTCGTGATCAGATGCAAGCGCTGACCGGTTTATTCTCCAAACAATACGGCACGCCCAATTATGCCGCGCACGGTGGTTTATGCTCGGTGAATATGGCAGCCGGCATGATCTACACCATAGGTGGCTCTTTCTGGGAGTTCGGGGGACCGGATCTGGAGCGATCTAAACTGTTCATTATGATTGGAACAGCCGAAGACCATCATTCTAACCCAATGAAAATTGCACTGGCGGAGTTCAAACGTAATGGCGGTAAGTTCATCGCGATTAATCCGGTACGCAGTGGTTATGCGGGTATCGCCGATGAGTGGGTACCGATTAAGCCCGGTACCGACGGCGCACTATTCTTGTCCATTATTAATGAAATAATCAAACAAGGCTTATTCGACCGCGATTTTCTGATTAATTATACCAACTCTGCTGAGTTAGTGAACATGGATGAGAACTCCTCGGAACACGGTATGTTTGTGCGTTATGAAGTCCCCAAGGAAGAAGCCTGTTTCGATTCGCAAAACAAACTGTGGTGGGATCGTGAGCTGGACAAGCCTATTTCGATGCACACCAACGGTTCTGACCCATACCTGCTCGGCAAATTTAAACTTGATGATGGCACCCCGGTTAAACCCGCTTTTCAGCTACTGGTCGATCGAGTCAAAGATTACACGCCTGAATGGGCCGAAAAAATTACCGGCATTCCAGCCGATACCATCAAACGCCTGGCATATGAAATGGGCATTACCGCACGTGATGAAAAAATTGAGCTGCCAATCTCCTGGACAGATACCTGGGGCAATGAACACGATCATATAACTGGTAATCCGGTTTCGTTCCATGCCATGCGCGGGCTGGCGGCACACTCCAATGGTTTCCAGACGATTCGTGCTATGTCGATATTGATGAGTATCCTCGGCACCATCGACCGTCCCGGTGGTTTCCGTCATAAAGCACCGTTCCCAAGGCCAATTCCGCCATGTGCCAAAACGCCGACCAGCTGGGATGATATCCAGCCCAACACGCCACTTAATGGCATGCCTTTAGGTTGGCCAGCCGATCCCGATGATTTCCTTGTGCGAAAACAGCGACTAGCTGGGATGATATCCAGCCCAACACACCGCTTAATGGCATGCCTTTAGGTTGGCCAGCCGATCCCGATGATTTGTTTGTTGATGATGAAGGCCAGCCCATTCGTCTCGATAAAGCTTTTTCATGGGAGCACCCGTTATCGGTGCATGGCCTGATGCAAAATGCCATCACCAATGCCTGGCGCGGTGATCCGTATTCCATCGACACCATGATGATTTTCATGTCCAATATGGCGTGGAACTCGACCATGAATACCACCAGCGTACGCGACATGCTGAATGATAAAGACGAGAAGGGCGAATACAAAATTCCTTTTCTTATCGTCTGCGATGCGTTCCAATCTGAGATGGTTTCATTCGCTGATTTAGTCTTGCCCGATACAACTTATCTGGAGCGCCATGATGTAATGTCGATGCTGGATCGGCCAATTTCTGAATTTGATGGCCCGGTAGACTCGGTGCGTATTCCCGTGGTCGAGCCCACCGGTGAATGCAAACCTTTTCAGGAGGTATTAATTGAATTAGGTTCACGCCTGAAGCTGCCAGCATTTGTAAACGAGCAGGGCGAGCGCAAATACCGTGATTACCCGGATTTTATTATCAACTATGAAACCGCTCCGGGTTCCGGTATCGGATTTTTAGCTGGCTGGCGCGGTAAAGGCGGCGAAAAATTTATGAAAGGGGAGCCCAACCCGAACCAATGGGAAATGTACGAAAAGAATAACTGTGTTTACCAACACGAGCTACCCAGGTCATATCAGTACATGCGCAACTGGAACCAGGGTTATCTGGAATGGGCAAAACGTCATAGCCTGACGCGTTACGCTGAACCGATTAATATTCATATATACAGTGAAGTGTTACAAAAGTTTCGCCTCGCTGCACAAGGCAAGTCAGACGGCAAGCAACCTCCTGAACATCTTCGTAATCGTATCAATACGCATTTCGATCCGTTGCCTTTTTATTCCGACACACTGGAAGCACAGCAAACTGACTTACGTCAGTTCCCATTAAACGCAATTACGCAACGGCCGATGGCAATGTATCACTCGTGGGACTCACAAAATGCCTGGTTACGCCAGATTCACACGCATAATTATTTACATGTGAATACGAAAACGGCCGAAGCAGCTGGCATTGAAGACGGACAATGGATGTGGGTGGAGTCGATGCACGGAAAAGTGCGCTGTATGTGCCGCCATTCTGAAGCGGTTGAACCGGGAACGGTATGGACGTGGAATGCTATCGGCAAAGCTAAAGGCGCCTGGGGCCTGAAGAAAAATGCCAACGAATCACAGCAAGGTTTTTTATTAAATCATTTAATCAGTGAAGAATTACCGCCAAGTGAAGCCGGGGACCACCTGTCCAATTCCGATCCAATTACTGGACAGGCCGGTTGGTACGATGTGCGCGTTAAAATTTATCCAACGAAAGAGGGCGAGCCCAAAGAAACCTTCCCGCAATTTAAAGCCGGTGCAAAAACACCAGGCACCCGTGCGCATAATAAATTTATGAGTGGTCGCTGGTTAAAATATTTTGCTGGCAATAAGCGTAAATAAAAATAAAGCTTAGGAAAACAATATGACTCAACTCGCTTTAGTTATCGACTTAAATGTCTGTGTTGGTTGCCACGCTTGTGTCACCAGTTGCAAAGAATGGAATACATCGGGTACGGCTGGTTTTATGTCGGACTACGACCCCTACGATAAAGACCCAACCGGCACATTTTTTAATCGCGTACAAACGTTTGAAATTGGCGAATACCCTAATACCCAAACCGTACACTTTCCAAAAAGTTGTTTACACTGTGAAGAACCACCTTGTGTTCCCGTCTGCCCAACCGGTGCCAGTTATAAACGCGAAGAAGATGGCATTGTTTTAGTCGATTACGATAAATGTATCGGTTGTAAATATTGTTCATGGGCCTGTCCATACGGTGCGCGTGAGCTTGATGAAAATCAGAAGGTAATGAAAAAGTGTACCTTATGTGTTGACCGTATTTACGATGAAACTTTACCCGAAGCAGAACGTAAACCCGCCTGTGTTTTAGCCTGCCCAACCAGTGCACGTTTATTCGGCGATGTGAATGATCCGGACTCAAGCGTATCCGAACAAATTCGCGATAACGGTGGTTACCAATTAATGCCCGAGTGGGGCACCAAACCAGCAAACCACTATTTGCCTCGACGCAAAACAAATATTACGATTCACCGCGACGAACTTACGCGCGTTGATAATCCACTTAATAAAGAACGTCAGTTACCAATGCCAGGTGATGATGAACAGACACTCGACGATATTACGAGTTGGTAGAGAGAATAATATGCATCCTGCTTTTTCAGTTATATTTTTAACGACACTCATCGGCGTCGGCCAGGGTTTGTTTTTAGCTCTGTACACCGGACAACTGTACTCGGTTATTAAAGTTTTACCGGTACAGGACTCGCCCGGTTTTTATGGTTATGGCAGTCTGCTTGCTTTGGTTTTTCTAGCTGCAGGATTAGTCGCATCGTTTTTTCACCTGGGTCATCCCGAACGCGCATGGCGCTCCGCTGCCAAATGGAAAACTTCCTGGTTATCTCGCGAAGTTCTAGTGCTTCCCGCATTTATGGGCATGACTTTTATCTATGCAATGATTCATATCAATGACTGGAATCCTGTGCTGTTTTCATTAAGCGAAGATTTTATCGTTGATCTTTCTTTGCTGGTTGGTGCGGTCAATACTGTACTGGCATTTTCTCTGTTTATCTGTACCTCGATGATTTACGCCTGCATCAAATTTCTACAGGAATGGGCAACACCGCTGACCGTGGCAAACTATACCTTGCTCGGTATGGCTTCAGGATTTGCACTCAGCACTGCTTTTGCAGCATACGTTGAATCGGATTTGATTCATTTTTATGGTGGCTGGGCAATTATTCTTACCGTAACTGCTTTAATAACACGAATCGCATCACTAATAAGAAATAACAATATAAAACACAAATCTAATCTAAGCACCGCTATTGGTATACGTCACACCAAAATTAAACAAATAGCACAGGGCTCTATGGGCGGCTCATTTAATACCCGTGAATATTTTCACGGCGCCAAACCATTTTTCTTTAAAAGTATTAAGTGGATATTCTTAGTACTGGTTTTTGTTGTACCAGTCGCTTTACTTTCAGGTGCACTGGCAAGCAATTTGTTTGTTTTATTTGCACTTGCGTTTATTGTGCAATACGTGGGGCTAATCGCCGAACGCTGGTTCTTTTTTGCACAGGCCAATCACCCGCAGAATCTTTATTATCAAACTATTTGATACTTGTCATTAGCGCTTTGTATGGATAATAACACCTGTTTTGGGTAAAGTGAGACCCAGGCTTTAGCCGCAACTAAAGCTTTTCTATACAGCAGTTCGATGAGCGCCTGGCTTGTTAGATTAATGTCTTTTTGAACCAGTAATTTTCAACACAATCAGGCCTGAGATAAGTAAAAAAATGGATGGTGGTATTGGAACCACTTTAACGTCTTTAACTAACCAGCTGCCTACTTCTTCATTAGCAGCGTTACTTGAAATATAATCTCTAACACCTACTCTATAGCCCATCGAACATAAAACGGTATCTGATAATGTACTGCAAACAAGATCATTTTCAATTTTTCGTAATACAGAACGGTTAAAGGAAGCTGTTGAAGCTGTAATACCGTATACCTCTGGAAACCCTGTTTTATCTGATCTTCCTATCAATGATATTAGTGAAAAAACAGAGCTTACATTTTGTAGAGTTAAAGTTCCTGATGTGTCTGGTATATCAGCAGAACTATATAAAGAAAAAACTTCTTCTTCTGTTGCGTATCGATATCCATTATATATTCCACCTGCTCCAAACTCTGAACTAATAAATTCGTACGATAAGTTTGTAGTTAAGGATATATCAAGCCAATAAAGGTCAGTTGTAGTATCAAATGTAATTGCACTGCTGCCAAAAATAGGGTCGTCATTTTCAATTAATGCGGCTGAAGCGTCATAGATGATAAAGATTAGCAATAAAAGTGAAATTGATTTGTATTTTGACATAATAGGGCTCCTTAATTTTTTGTTCCTGTGTAACTAGATTATAGCAAATGCAGGGTTATAATTAATCTAACGATTGAAATAACTGGCTGCACAGCGGACTGGAAGAAAGAAATATGCGTTCTGACAGTCCACGTTTATTGACTTGTATGGTTTAATTTCCATCATATGCCACCCCAATGTAAAGTGAGGCTCGTAACCTGTTATCAGCAAGTTACCGGTTCAGTAATCCGATGAGTGACTGGTCTAACAGACCGTTAACAAGCAGGGATGCTGAGCCGGCCCGATATTTTAACTCGAACAGTCGAATGAGCCTCGAGCTCGAATTTAGCAAGATGGAGTCACTATGGCAAATCTTACAAAGAGTAAATCAGTGGTAAACGTTGGTGTTGATGTAGGGAAACAGCACCTGGATATCTACCTTCACGAAAAGCAGTTGCACTGGCAAGTAGCCAATACATGAAGAAGGCATTAAACAGCTATTGAGGCGCTTAACCCACTATCACGTAGAGCGTATGGTCATGGAAGCAACGGGGCGATATGAATTTGAATTGGCACAGGCTGCGCATGGCCGCGGGTTACCCGTATGTATCGTTAAACCATTACGTGTTCGACGCTACGCAGGCGCCATTGAGCAACTTGCAAAAACAGATAAAATCGATGCGGCACTCATTGCTGAATTTGCAGCAAAAGTACAGCCAAAGATAACGCCACAAAAAAGCAAGAACCTAATAGCTATCAAAGACTTGATTGCGCGTAGGCGCCAATTGATGGGTTTACGAACACAGGAGTTCAATCGAGTACACATCATGGGTAAAGCCTTGGCTATATCAATAAAAAGGATCCTTCGTGCGCTGGATGCAGAGATAGTGCGTATAGAAAAACGGCTGGCTCAACATGTAGAGCAACAAGCCATATGGACAGACAAACAAACAATATTAAAAAGTGCGCCGGGTGTTGGAGACACACTGGTGTATACCTTGCTAGTGGATTTACCTGAATTAGGTGAGTTAACAAACAAAGAAATTAGTGCTTTAGTGGGTGTCGCACCAGTCAATCGAGACAGTGGGCGATTACGAGGTAAACGTCGTATCCAGGGTGGTCGTGCAAGTGTAAGAACTGTTTTATATATGGCAACACTCAGTGCAACGCAATGTAATCCCGTGATCAAAGCCTTTTACAAGAAGCTCGTCGCTCAAGGTAAACATAAAAAAGTTGCACTAACTGCGTGCATGCGAAAATTTATTACAATACTAAATGCAATGGTAAAAAATAAAACAGAATGGGCTATTTAGTTATTTTATTTTGGGGTTGACGCCACAGTCGCTTGTTATGTGCTTTGTTTAACATTGCACTATATTTTTACCATAGTAATAAACATTATTGGTTATTACGTATGAGCCTGAAATAATTACACTGGCTGGCAGAAGTATAGGTGTAAGCAGATATCCACTTATTGAATAGTAGGAGTTAGTAGCTTTTGCTACATCTATAATTTTTAATGTTTTTTGGTCAGGTGATACGCCGCAGCGACCAACATATGATACATCCGTGACTGGCACTGCTACGCAACTTGAAATTACTGTAACTAATGAAAATATAGTTAAGTAAATTAGTAATGTTTTTATGTTTTTAATCATTGCGCTCAAGGACTAAATAGCCATACATTTTCTTACCCGTGCTTTTTTCATTAATATAAACGCTTTGGATGCGCCACCCAATAGATAATAATGCAGGTAGCACCTCATTGTTTTTATAACCTTGAGGCTTATTGATAGCAAATTTATAACGATCACCTTGCATTAATTTAGAATGCTCACCTTCTAGTATTATCATTTTTTGCTCGGCGATAGTATTGCTAGAAAACAGTAGAGCTGATAGCAGTAGTACTGCTTTAAGTGTGAATGATGATTTCATTTTTATCCTTTATGACACATAACGTCGCAAATCACCGGCAGGTTAAAGCGGCACGTTTTTGCGAATGCAAAATAAGTGACGCTTTAACCTGTCCGAGTGCATTTGTCTTGTTATGTGTTCTAACTTCAAAAGTAAATAATCAACTAAACCAGCTTTCACGCTATATTAAATTTAAACCACCATCTATGATAAGAATTTCTCCAGTCAAATAATTATTATCAATGAAACTTGACGCAATTTGTGCAACTTCCTCAGGTTGCGCTTCACGCCTCATTGGAGAACTTTCATTCCAAAGTGTTCGTGCAGCATCCCAATTTTTACTTAAGGGAGTATCAACTAGCCCAGGAGCAATAGCATTTACTCTAATATTTGGCGCAAGCGTTTTAGCCAATAATTTTGTCATATGATTCAATGCGGCCTTGCTTGCAGCATAGGGAATGGATGCCCCTTTTGGACGTATACTTGCATGAGTACTAATATTGAGAATAACACTAGGACGCTCAATACTAGAAGAGCTTTTAAGTGCCTCTTCAGCTTCAGAAATTAAAACCCATGGTGAAATAACATTTAGTTCGTATTGTTCCCGCCATATTTCTGGTGTTGCTTCTTTGAGCTGTGAATGCGCTATAG
>UOFE01000043.1_pt1 | contig 37797 bp, 32 predicted proteins | sample 1988381 | NCBI WGS metagenome assembly UOFE01 (sample SAMEA4712194, study PRJEB27164) | hydrothermal vent metagenome | biome: marine basaltic hydrothermal vent biome; feature: marine hydrothermal vent; material: mineral | place: Pacific Ocean | collected 2011-06-14/2011-07-23 | depth 1689 m
ATTGTAGAAATTCATTGGGCTTCTCCAGTTTGGTTTGGTCGCCTTTCAGTTTAGCGCTAGTGCTAAATTAAAGGGGAGGCTCAATGAGTATCAAATCACTGCAGTTGACCAATAATACGCCGCTTCGCTCTGTATTGCGGGTCAACTGAGCAAAGACGTTATGTGTAAAAAATTATTAATCTATATGAATATCATCAATAAAATACTTCCATTCATAATTTTATTAACTGCATCAGAGTTTTTATATGCAGATATTTACCAATGCAAAAATGATAACGGTACTATTTCATTTAAAGATACTGAATGTTCTTCTAGTGAATCCTTGATTAACATGCAAAAAGAAGAAATTTATATCCTTAAAACGGATAACGACGCAACCCTTTCAAATGAAAAAAAATTAAAGGTACTTTATGAGGCAAGTAAATATGGAAATACAACAAGGTTCGTAAAAGTTTCGGTATTTGAAGAAACAGATAATTATTTAATACTCGAAGTTACCGGGTATTTTAGTGGCTATCCAGCAGGCACAATGCAATTTCGTGTAACACCAAATATTCCTTGGGGTTATTCAGGCAACGTAGAAACAAAAAAACCAGGGATGATAACAGCATACACTCGTATATCTTTAAATTCCAGCGCAAAAGATAAAGAAAAGTCTGACATATTATTGTTACAACTCTGGCATTACAGCCCAAAGAATAAAGCCTCAAGATTAAATATTCTCACCGTCCCATTTAAGAAAACATGGTATAAAAATGACACATAACAAGTGACTATGGTGTCAAACATTAATTATTATCCCATTTAACGCCGTTTCGCTTCGCTACTCTCTGTGTCGCGGGTCAAATGAGCTTAAGCGTTATGTTTTTCATTGAAACCCGTGTTACAGGTGCTATAATAAGACCAGTTAACAGCACCTACAAAGGTTAAGTATATGAAAACACTATTCTCCCAAGACATTATTCCTTTGTCTGACCTTAAAATAAATCCAGGAAAAATTGCAAATCAAGCAAAAGACTCCCATCGTCCCATATTACTTACTAGCAGGGGTCGTGGCATAGCCGTTATGCAAGGCTTAGAAGAATTTGAAAATCATGAAGAAGAGCGCGCTTTTGTAAAAGCTATCGCACAGGGTTTATTGGAAGTAAAAGAAGGCAAAGAACAAACTGTTGATGATGTAAAAAGGAAATTAGGTATTAACATTTGAAAATATTAATATCGGACTCAGCGTTTAATGATTTAGAAACAATAAAAGAATACTATCTTAATGAAGGAGTGCCTCAAATAGGGGTTGAGTTTGTTACAAAAATCATTAAACACATTGAAACCATACCAGCAAACCCAGAAATTGGTCGCAAGGTTCCTGAGTTTAACGAAAACAATATTCGTGAATTAATTCACTCACCTTTTCGTATCGTTTATTTAAAAGAGAAGAAGTCTGTTCATGTAATTAGAGTATGGCGAAGTGAGCGCTTATTAAATTTAGCTAATACACCTGAAAATAAAAAAATATAACAAGTGACTATGGTGTCATAGCATTAATTATTATCCCATTTAACACCATCACGCACCATCGAATTTAAAATAACAACCATCTTTCTCACACAAGCAATGATGGCTGTTTTTTTAGATTTACCATCGGCAACGAGTCGTTGATATAAACGTTTAAACACAGGACAAGGCGTTTAAGCGGGACGCGGAAAAAGCGCCGCGCCCCCAACTTAAACATTAGGTTTCAAATGGAGTAAAAGAATGAACAAGATTGTTGACTGTTATTTTCAATGAACTAGAAAAGGAAAATATAATACGGCTTACGTCAGGTAATGATGCCATTACATTAGAAATCCTGCCATATGAGACTGGTAATGCGTTATCTGCAATGATTAAAAAAAAGAAAATAACGCATAAAGAAGCATTACAGGCTCAAAAATCTATAGCCTCTATCCCAGTAAGATTAATGAGAATAGATATTTCGCAATTTTTAAAATTGGCTATGGATTTTAATATCTACGCATATGACGCCTATTTTTTACAGTGCGAAATAAACCAATCATGCCCTCTATTAACGCTAGACAAAGGCATGAAAAAAGTAGCAAAACATACAACTATTGGAGTAATAAAATGAAAGTATTTACTTACTCAGAAGCACGTCAAAATCTATCTAAACTTCTGTTGCTGGCGCAAAAAGAAGAAGTAGAAATACGTCGTAGAGATGGAACAATATTTTCTTTAGTTTCAAAAGAAAATAAGTCTGCGTCACCATTTGACGTCCAAGGAATAAAAACAAAAGCGACAACTGCAAATATTTTATCAGCCATTAAACATTCAAGAACAGGCTAACAAGCGTCAACCCCATAATAAAATAGCCCATTCTGTTTTATTTTTTACAACTATTAAGGGGCGGTGATAAATGATGGCTATTTACAAAAATAAATGTTTCTCAATTACTACTAGTGTTTAAAAACCACTGTTTGTAGGAACTCCATCCTCGCAACGAAAGTCGTATAGGTTTGCAGCTGATATAATTAATGCAAGCCCAGATAGAAACGTATCGTGTTTTTGTCTACGCGAAATAAACAACCTTAAATTAACCTGCAGGAAACCCCATGGTCCATCCCATTATCGAATCTCTTCTTTGGCGGCATTCCACCAAAAAATATGATTCCAGCAGAAAAGTTCCTCAAGAAGATCTTGACGTACTCTTTGAAGCGATGCGTCTCTCTGCATCATCGATTAATTCTCAACCATGGAAGTTTGTGGTAATTGAAAGCGCAGAAGCAAAAGAGCGCATGAGTAAAACGTTTGCTCATAAACATCAATACAATCAGCATCATGTTTTTGACAGCTCACAAATTATTCTCTTTGCTTACAATCCACGCTACACCCGTGATGACTATGCCAAAGTAGTGGATAAAGGCATTGAGGACAAACGCGTCAAACCTGAAGATCGGGAGAAGGCTTTTGCTGTCTTTGCGTTTGCTGAGTCTAATACCGATGAAGCTGGAGACACAAGCACCTGGACAAAAGCACAAACTTATCTTGCTCTTGGAAACACACTGCACACCTTAGCGCGTCTCAAAATAGACTCAACGCCGATGGAAGGTATTGATATTGATTTAGTCAACGCGGAGTTTAAAAAAGAGCTTGATGGTTATCAATGTGATGTCGCTTTAGCGATTGGTTATCATCACCCTGAAGAAGACTTTAATTCAAAGCTCCCCAAGTCACGACACCACTTAGAAAAAATTCTAATGCGTATATAAGCGCAATTTATGGGTATTTAGTTATACCGACAAACCCATCATAATCTTAAAATTCTTACCTTTAAGGTTATTATGACCACAGCCAATGTAAAGCCTCGAGCCTTACAGCCTACCATTCTTTCTTTTGTAAAAGACCTGCCAAACCTGTGCTCACTGGCAGGATTAGCTTGCACCCTTTTAGCTATTTATTACAGTATTTTAGGCGCTTACCCCGCAGCCATGATTGGCATGATATGGGCGGTTGCCTTTGACTGGGCAGATGGCCTTGTCGCACGAAGAATGAAAGGACGGACCGGTGACGACCGAACTTTTGGTGGACAACTTGATGTTTTAATAGACATTGTTAGCTATGGTGTTGCACCGTCTATTCTTCTGTTGAGCTATGGACAATTTGAGCCTATATTTTTAGTTGGTGCCTTTTTAATGCTTGCGGCCAGCGCAATACGATTGAGTTATTTTAGTACCTTCGGCCTTGCCGGTGGAACGAAATATACCGGTCTGGCACTGGATAACAATAATATAATTCTCGTTTCTATTTTTTTATTGGAAGGTGTTTTTAGCGGGGGTGTTTTTACTGTTATTTTGTATATTAGTGGTCTTAGTCTTGCTGCTTTAAATGTGTCACAAATCAAAACACCCAAGTTTTCTGGAAACCCCGTCAATGTTTATATCCTTGCACTTTATACCCTTGGGATCACGGTCATCTATGGTTGGAAGCTGCTCTAAAAAACAATTACATTAACAAAGGACAGTAACAAAATTTACTTTGATGTAGGAGTCAAATAACATAATGGTTGTATACACGGTTGGTACTTTTGATTTATTACATGTGGGGCACCTGGCTTTACTGGAATACTGCAAGTCACTTGGTGACACAGTCGCCGTTGGTGTTGCTTCAGATGAGGTAGTCATGCTGTATAAGCCGAAAATTCCGGTTATTCCTCTCGATCAACGTATGGAAATGTTAAATGCTTTAAGCTATGTCGATATTGTTATGCCATACCATGAACTTGACTACTTAACGGTGTGCAAAGAAGTAAAAGCAGATATTTTTGTTATTGGTGAAGACTGGGGAAGAAAACCCCATAACAAAGGTGTCGAAGACTATATGAAAGAACAAGGCAGAAAAGTAGTTCAAGTTCAATACAACCCAAGAACATCCTCCACTGAAATAAGGAAGACGGTTATTTCAATACAGGATACGGGTAAAAGAAATTAATTTCTTCCAGGACCATAAATAATAGACATTTATAATAAAAAAATTGTAACGTCTTATTACAAAGCGTAAAGGTTTATTATTGACCAATAGAGGCTCCTTCGGGAACCATTTTTATTTATGCTGAACGTTTGTTTGCTACCGTCAATAACTGCCTGTCAAAAATCCCTGGTTAATGTCGATGTGGGGTGTTAAGAAGAGAACTGTTATCCGATTTATTCATCACCTACTTATGACAGATACTTGTACCGCTCAGAATATCTTTAATGTATCATCAGAGTGATATTTTCTATCACTCACTCGATGAAATACTCATGTTGAAAAAAATATTATTCGCTTTAGTTGCTGTGTCTCTTCTGGTGGGTGCCATCACCTTCGCCAAACTCGGTCAGTTTACGGCAATGGGTGAAGCGGCTCAAAATATGGTGATGCCCGCTGAAACGGTTACGTCCATGCTAGTAGAGGGTCAACAGTGGGAGCAAACGCTTATCGCCACCGCGACAGTAACAGCCGTACAAGGTGTTAATGTCAGCGCCGAAACCAGTGGACGGGTAACACTAATTAACTTTGAATCCGGCTCGGTGGTAAAAAAAGGTGAGGTGCTGATCCAACTGGACACGGCAAGTGAAGATGCACAACTGGCTTCAGCGAAGGCAACTTCTGCACTTGCAGAAGCAAGTCTCAAACGGGTGCGCAAGCTCAGCAAACAGAACTTAACCTCGCAAGATGCCCTCGACACCGCCGAGGCGAAAGTGAAGGAAACCGTTGCGCAAGCGCATAACGTACGCGCACTAATCGCAAAGAAAACCATACGCGCCCCTTTCTCTGGTCGATTGGGATTACGACAAGTTAACCTTGGACAAATCTTACGTGAGGGCGATGCCATCGTGCCCTTACATACCCTCGATCCAATCTATGTCGATTTTTCAATTCCGCAAAAAACACTGCTGCGTTTAAAACCCGGTCTTGAAGTACGAGTAACCGTCGATGCCGCACCCGATGTTATTTTTATTGGCAAAATACTCGCCACCAATCCCGATGTTGATCTAACAACGCGTAGCGTAAGAGTACGCGCAAAAATTGCGAACCCCGATGAAGCTCTGCGAGCCGGTATGTTTGCCAACGCCACAGTGGTCATGCCAAAAAAACAGAAGGTATTACCCATTGCTGCCACTGCGGTTGCGTACGCCACTTTTGGTGATTCAGTGTTTGTGATAGAGGAGCAGGAAAACGAACAATCCGGTGAGGCAGAAAAAGTGCTGCGCCAACAGTTTGTTCGACTGGGGCAGACTCGTGGTGATTTTATCGATGTCATCGATGGCTTGAAAGCGGGTGAGAGCGTTGTCACCAGTGGTGTATTTAAACTTCGCAGTGGCATGAAGGTAATCATTGATAATACGCTAGCACCTGAACCCAGCCTCGACCCGCATCCGTCTGATTCCTGAACCACCTGAGTGAACAGGCCCTATTATGAGTAATATTTTTACTGACCTGTTTATCCGGCGCCCGGTGTTAGCGATCGTGCTCAACCTGATTATCCTCATCGCAGGATTTAATGCGTGGAACTCGCTAAGCGTGCGCCAGTATCCGCTCAGCGAAAACGCAGCCGTACAAATCTCGACGATTTACGTTGGCGCCAGCGCGGAGTTGGTGCGTGGTTTCATCACCACGCCACTGGAACGTGCCATCGGTGCAGCCGAAGGTATCGACTATGTTGAGTCAAAGAGTTTACAGGGCATCTCAATTATTACCGCTCGGCTCAAGCTCAATTATGATTCAACCAAAGCACTGGCTGATATCTCATCCAAGGTTGATCAAGTGCGTAATGATTTGCCTGTCGAAGCACAAGTTCCTGCCATCAGCGTACAATCTGCCGACTCGGAATTTGCTGCCGCGTACCTCAGCTTCTCATCCGACATTCTTTCGCAGGAACAGATAACCGATTATCTCGACCGCGTGGTGCAACCGCGTCTGGCCGCTGTCAACGGTGTGCAACGCATCGAAATTTTTGGCGCCCGTACTTTCGCTATGCGCGTCTGGCTAAAACCCAAACGCATGGCGGCGCTGGGTATCAGCCCCTCGCAGGTGCAGGCGGCGCTCGCTGCTAATAACTATCTGGCAGCAATCGGCAGCACCAAGGGCGCGCTGGTACAAACTAAATTAGCAGCGAACACTGATTTGCACAACGTTGAAGAATTTCGCCGCCTGGTTATTTTTCAGAAGGATGACATCATCGTGCGTTTACAGGATGTCGCCGATATAGAGCTGGGCTCCGAAGACTACGACACACTGGTGCGTTACTCAGGACAAACAGCGGTATTCGCGGGGGTATTCCCGCAACCGAACGCTAACATTATCGAGGTAATCGACGGCGTACGCGTCGAACTTGCCAAGCTGAAAAATGATCTGCCCGCGGGTCTTGATGCCAGCATCGGTTACGATTCCTCAGCTTATGTCAGTGATGCTATTCACGAAGTGACGAAAACATTAATAGACACACTGCTAATCGTGATTGTGGTGATTTTCCTGTTCCTCGGCTCGTTCCGTTCGGTACTCATTCCAGTGATGGCAATTCCGGTATCGTTAATCGGCGGTATCTTTTTGATGCAGATGTTCGGCTTCACGCTCAACCTGCTAACACTGTTAGCCATTGTGCTTTCGGTCGGGCTAGTGGTCGACGATGCTATTGTCGTGGTCGAAAACGTCGAGCGCCATCTGCGCGAGGGCCGAACGCCACGTGAAGCCGCCATACTCGGTGCGCGCGAACTGGTTGCACCGGTCATCGCCATGACCATCACTCTGGTGGCAGTGTATATACCGATTGGTTTACAGGGTGGATTAACCGGCGCACTGTTTCGCGAATTCACTTTTACTTTAGCCGGTGCTGTGACCATCTCCGGCATCGTCGCGCTGACATTGTCACCCACCATGTCCGCCCATTTACTTCGCAGCGCGGAAGATGAAGAACGCGGCCTGACCGGCTGGCTCAACCATCGCTTCGATCGGCTGCGAATCGCTTACGGCCGCGCCCTTGGTACAACGCTCGCTGCCCGTCCTGCTGTTTATCTGGTATGGGCAGTGCTTAGCCTGTGCACGATTCCGATGTTCATTATGTCACCTAATGAACTAGCGCCATCCGAAGATCAGAGCGTACTGTTCGGCATTATCAACACCGCTGCAAATGTCACCACAGACCAGAATGCCGTCTATTCGAAAGCAGCCGAAGATGTCATGCTCAAAGTGCCCGAAACTGCGCTCACTTTCCAGCTATTATTTCCGCCATCGGTCGGTGCTGCCATTGGTGCCGACGGATTCAGCGGCATGGTGGTAAAACCCTGGGCCGAACGCGATCGAACAGTCAATCAAATATTACCGGGGGTGCAGGCCGAAGTATCAAAGATACCGGGCATCCAGATGTTCATGACTACACCGCCGGCTCTACCGGGCGGCAGCAACTTCCCGGTCGAATTTTTAATCACGTCTACAGCCGACTCAAAGCAACTGCTCGAAATCGCCAACACACTGCAACAAAAAGCAATGGCAAGCGGGCTTTTTGCGTTCCCACCTATTATCGATATGAAACTTGATCAACCACAGGCAACGGTGACATTTGATCGTGACAAACTAGCCGCGCTAGGACTGAACCTGTCTCAGGTCGGTGCCGACCTCGGCGTTGCCACTGGTGGTGATTTTGTCAACCGCTTCAATATGGACGGACGCAGTTACAAAGTTATTCCACAGATCCAACGCGATGCCCGCCTCAATAGTGAGCAATTACGCGATATTTATGTGCCAGCACAAGATGGTCAGATGGTACCGTTGTCGGCCGTTACCCATATCGAACATGATGTGGTCGCCCGCTCACTCAATCGTTTCCAACAACTCAATGCGGTAAAACTTTCTGGTGTGACCACTCGCACATTAGATGAGGCACTCACTTTTCTCGAAGATACCGCAACCGAAATTCTGCCACCGGGTTACAGCTTTGACTACACAGGCGAGTCACGCCAGTTACGCACCGAGGGGAATAAGTTCATCCCTGCGTTTTCATTGGCCATACTGTTAATTTTTCTGGTGCTGGCAGTGCAGTTCAATTCGTTTCGTGACCCGTTCGTCATCCTCGCAGGCTCAGTGCCGTTGGCGATATTCGGCGCGCTAATTTTCACCGTGTTAAAAATGCCTGACCCCAATACACCTTACTGGACCAATGGCTGGACCACCACAATGAATATTTACGCTCAAGTCGGCCTGGTGACACTCGTTGGATTAATTGCAAAAAATGGCATCCTTATTGTCGAGTTTGCCAATAAATTACAGCTACAGGGCACCAATAAAATCGACGCAATACACGACGCTGCGATGACGCGTCTGCGTCCGGTACTGATGACTAGCGTAGCAACTGTTGCGGGGCATTTCCCACTGGTACTGGTAACCGGCGCTGGGGCGGCGGCAAGAAACTCCATCGGTCTGGTGTTAGTTGGTGGTATGGCCATCGGCACCCTGTTCACGCTTTTTGTCGTGCCGTCATTGTATGTACTTATGGCGAAGGACAGAAGTGACGAGCACAGAAAACAAGAATTAGAGAACCATTAGCCTTACTATTAAAACTATTACTCTCAACACCATTCATTGATAAACTCTGCGACCCTGCACTAGAAACGTTGCAAATATTACAGTGACGCGTCGGACAAACTCCGAATTCGTGCACCATCGCCTCTTTTTAAATTATGACTGAATCATCTAACAAAAAAAAATTCGACCTCAATAATCCCTGTATTTTTTGCCATCCGCGAGAAGATGAAATTCTCGCAGAAAATGAGTACGCTCAAATTGTGGCTGACAACTCGCCGGTTAGTGACGGGCACTGTCTGATTGTACCCAGACGACACATAAAAACATTGTTTGAAGCAACAAAAGAAGAAAACCATGCTTTTTTTGAACTAATAAAAGCAGCAAAAGAAATTATACAAAAGCAAGGCTATACGCCCGATGGTTACAATATTGGCAGCAATAATGATCTCGCCGCCGGGCAAAGTGTTTTCCACCTACATATACATGTTATTCCTCGTTATGTTGGCGATGTCGAACAACCTAAAGGCGGCATTCGTCAGGTGATTCCAAAAAAAGCTTCTTATGATACAAGCAACAGGTAATCAAAAAAATTATTTTAATTTATCCAAATTAAAATCCATAACCTACGGGCCCGTAACACGAACGCCAGCGATGGTTGCTGTTGTTTTCGAATCTCTGCAAAAAAGACAAAAATATTTTACCTTAGAGACACCAATATTAAACTTAATGGGCAGTTTAATATTCTCTACTGACACTCATCAAATATAAGCGCGTGACATTTTTCACATACGGATTGATCAAGACGACTATATATACCATGCAGAGCATGACCTTTCGTATCGAAAAAATGATCATTACCAATGTTTTTAATAAAACATGATTTTGCAGCAAACTCATATACATTTGCTTTCATGCCAACAAAATATAAGCCACCGCCCACTTTCTTCAAACGATTGTTTTCTGATACCAACGCCTCTGCACCCGCAAGATCGATAAAATTAATACCCGAAGCAACAATCAGGATATGATAAATTTTTTCGTTCTCTACAATCATCGCTATGCGCTTCTGAATGTGATTGATTGAACCAAAATAAACAGACATATCAATTCTGATAATCTTCAACTGTGGACATTGCTTAACCGGTTTCTTTTGTATGTTAATCAATTTTCTTTTACCACCGGTATCGTCCAGTGACAGCGTTGGAATATGAGGTGTCGATGTTTTTGCCAAAAATAAAATTAGCGACAAGAGCACACCCAGATAAATAGCGAATTCCAGCTCCAGGAATAAAGTAGCAAAAAATGTGGTCAATAATATGGAAGATTCAGATTTACTAAATGTTAACGTCTGTTTAATGTGATGAAAATCGACGAGGTTATATGCCACTAGAAGAATGATTCCCCCCATTGCTGCGATTGGCAAATATGCGGTAAGTGGCGCAACCAATAATACGATAACCATCAATAATAGCGCAGCAAATATTGCAGATAATGGTGTCCTTGCCCCTGCATCATAATTGATACCCGAGCGTGTAAACGAACCAGAACCGGCATAACTCGAAAAGAAACTACCGACGATATTAGAAAGCCCCTGACCGATAAACTCCTGATTAGCGTCGATCCTTTGATTGGACTTTGTCGCTACTGCTCGACTGATTGACACCGCTTCAATTAAACCCAGAAGCGCAATCGCAAATGCTTCTGGCGCCAACATTCTGATGGTTTCGATAGAAAATTCAGGCGATGAAATAGGGGGTAGATGCGCCGGAATCTCACCAATCAGTTTGATACCATCAGAATATTCTTTGAAAAAAAGCGCCATAACACTGCCGACAATCATACCGATTAGTAAATAGGGTGACTTTGGCATAATTTTTTTTGAAACAATCGCAATCAATAATGTCACCACCGCAATCAACAGGACAAATATATTTATCTCTGGCAGACCCAGGTAAAGATCACCCCATGTATGAATGAATGATTCGCCTTTCGGCACGGATATCGCCGTTATATGTTTCATCTGACTGGTCGCGATTAGAATAGCCGCCCCTGCGGTAAAACCAATTACAACAGTATGTGAAACAAAATTCACCAGTGACCCTAATCGCGCCAAACCAAAGCCGAGCTGATAAACCCCGGCAAGGAAGGTCAAGGTCAACGCCAACATAACAAACTCAGTCGTTCCGGGCTCGGCATGGTGACTGACCGCTGAAAACACCACGATAGAGATGGCCGTTGTTGGCCCTGATACCAAGTGTCGGGAAGAACCAAAGAGTGCAGCGATGATAGGCGTTACCATAGCCGTGTACAAACCAAATTCAGGTGGCAAGCCTGCAATCGTGGCAAATGCAATACCTTGCGGCAGCACGATGACAGCACCCGTCAACCCAGCGAAAAAGTCAGCCTTTACCGACTCCTTTGAAACCAGCCTGAACCATGTAATAAAAGGAAATATTGCCGTTAGCTTCATCTAATACTCTTCGATACAGAATGCAAAAATCCACGGACAGTTATTTGGATACAAATTATGGGCACCTCTACTATTTTTTTTTGAGTAAATTTGTGCTTGAGAGGCTCAAAAACAAGGCGAAGATCGCAGCACACGTGGAACATAACTCACATTGCAAGATTTTTAACGAAGTTAGTGAGCCTCTCAAGCACGAAGATACCAATGATGAATTAATAGAGATGCCCATATACATGAATAACTGTTTAAACATAAAAATGCAAAACACAGACAGTTATTGTATAACCTTAAAATACCTACGCCTATAAGCACCATTGGATATGATGCCAGCCACATCAAGTAAAACAACGGCTACGCTAAGTCATACTACAATTAACCTTCTAAAATACCAGCAATGGCTTCACCGTAAAATGTTTTAGCCACATCCCAACTGCCGGGGTTAATTGAATCAACAATATCAGCGTAAATAATCATCGGATTGATACCGTCTATATTATTTTCACCCGCATAAGCCGGTGACCAAAAACTTTTATAAATACAAATTTCACCTTCATCATCCTGCTTCAAACCATAAAATTCAGCAAAATCTTTGTGTTTTGTCTCAGAAGAAAAATACAAGGTAATACTCTCCGGTGTCATAAAAGGCGTCGGCCTGGCAATAATAATTTCACCGCCCCACAAACCATGAAATTTTTCCGGATCAGCTTTTTGCCACCAATTTTTATCCTCACTGGTGTAACAGGTCAAAATTTGTTTGGGCCGAAGCTTTTCCAGGTAGCCATCAACCCAGCGTTCAAATAGACGTTTTTTATTGACCAATCGGCGCTCACCATCATCCAGTATATAGCCCGAACTATGCAGATCATCCATTACCGGCCCGACACTGCCCAGCGCAATATTGACCTTATTTGAGATATCACGATAGGAACTATTCAAAAAACGCGGCTGATTAAATAGAGCAAATATCAATTTGAGACCCGCTGGATTAAAGGCACGACCTCTCACTCTTTGCGAACGCAATTTCGATAATTTTTTACCCTTTACATACTCATTAAATGATTTATTCTTTATCGATAAGTTGCCAGCACAATCAACAAAAGCAATCGACCGCCTCCGTAGCTTTTCAGCCATAACCGGATTAACAAAATCTGCAAATAAGATGGCTTTACCCGGCAATGATTTAATCTGCGAAATTAAAGTATTAAGATCTTTCTGGGGCGCCCATGTCTGGATAATAACCAATAGCGGTTGCTCTAAATGCTCACTTTCTAACACGCCGTCAGGCGAGTATTTCGACTGATTAATGGCAAAACTGCTGCCAACCGATTCCGTTACCTGAGAATGATTTTTTACAACAAAATCATTTAACTGCTTTAAAGTTTGTTGTAGAATTTGTTTTTTCTCCATCTTATACCTTTTTATCTTACTTTAATTAGTTCATAATTATTGAACCAATCCTAACACACTAATATAAAGAGTTTTTTTAATTTCAAATACCACATATTCTGTATTTAAATTCCGATTATTCCCCTCCACGCCAAAATCTGACATTTTGACACGTAGTCACTATTTTCGACTATGCTTACAAGGATAGAACGTGTTCAATAACCAAGAGCATCACAAGCAATTGACCGATTCATCGATACAACTCGACCTATATCGCGCACAACAGCTTTTTAAAACGGCGATTCCATCGAACATTTCGATGCTGGCAGGTACCGCCTTAGTGTCAAGCTACTTTTACGATGCTGCAAACACAGCCATAACCCTATGGATTATCGCCATGTGTTTTATGGCCGGTGCTCGCATTATTACATCACGACGATTTCTCCATTCGCAAAAAATTAACTTCACTAACATAACAGTCAAAACATGGCTAAATATCTATTTAGTGTCAGCTTTCATGTTTGGCTCCACCTCTGCTTCACTCGTTTTGTTTATGCCCGAAAACATGAGCCCGATTGATACCAGCATTTTGTATCTTGCCCTGTTTTCTACCATCGTCGGATCAATTGCTACCTTATCCGCCTCCATCACAACTTACCTTGCTTTTTCCAGCCCAATATTTTTAGCTGCATTTTTCTATTATTTTATCAACCCTACACAAATGACCTTGTTCGCTAGTATTGCATCGGTTATCTATTTTTCTTTCACTACCTTCTCCGCGCGCTTACTGAACAAACGTTATTTGCAAAATGCATCACTCATTATCGAGAATGAGTTTTTGATCGATAAATTACATGATGAAATTATTCAAAAAGAACTGGCCAGGCAAAAAATCATTGACGACCAACACACTCTGGAAGAAACCATCGAGCTGCGCACTAAAGAACTTGCCGACATCAATGAAATATTGGTCGATGAGATAAATAAACGACGTCGAATCGAACATAATCTAAAACATCTGGCACACCATGATGTATTAACAAATCTACCCAATCGGTTACTACTGGATGCACGTTTGAACCACGCCATCGAGCGTGCCAAACGTGAAAACTTGCAAGTTGCTGTCATGTTTATCGATCTTGATCATTTTAAAACGGTAAATGATAGCCTTGGTCACGAAGTTGGCGATAAGTTACTCATGTCAGTGAGCAACCGTTTAACGAACTGCATACGCGAGGATGATACGGTTGCTCGATTAGGTGGTGATGAGTTTGTCATCATCATCGAACAGGTGCACGATATTGGCAATCTTGATCCACTGCTGAAAAAAATAATGAGCGTCACTTCGGATACCATCTCCATCAGTGAACATGATATTTCCATCTCGGCAAGCATCGGTATTAGCATCTACCCCGATGACGGCAAGAGCCCCGAACAGTTAATGCGCAATGCAGACTCGGCAATGTACTACGTAAAAGATAACGGTAGGCGTAAATATCATTTCTATACTAAGGAGTTAACCACTACAGCATACAATCGCGTGATACTGGAAACAGATTTAAAACGCGCAATAGAACATGGGCAGATGACCGTTTACTACCAACCGCAAATTTCATTAACATCGAAGGAAATCACCGGCGTCGAAGCACTGGTACGGTGGCAACATCCAGAGCTCGGTTTATTACCACCTAAGCAATTTTTATTTGTAGCCGAACAGGCAGGTCTGCTAAATGACATTGGTGAAATGGTTTTAAATATTGCCTGCAAGCAGATGGTTAAATGGAAACAGATGGGCATACCGATTGGCACCGTTGCAGTCAATGTTTCTGGCAGCCAGATTCATCAGACTGATCTCGTCAATATCGTCAGCGAAACATTGCAGCAAACTGGCTGCAATAAAGAATGGTTAGAACTGGAGATAACTGAAGATTTCATCATAAAAAAATCCAGACAGGCCATTACAACATTACAACAATTACGTGACCTGGGTATTTCTCTAGCAATCGATGACTTTGGTACGGGCTACTCTTCACTAAGTTATCTCAAACAACTTCCTATAAATAAATTGAAAATTGATCGTTCATTTGTTAAAGATATTAATAATGATATGGAAGACGCCTCTTTGGTACAAGCCATTATCGCGATGGGCAAAAGTCTGAACTTAAAACTAATAGCAGAAGGTGTTGAGAATGGCTCTCACGAAATTTTTCTAAGTGCGCATGGCTGTGAATACGCGCAAGGGTATTATTATTCTAAGCCTGTATCGGCAGACGAAATTGAAAAATTATTTTCAATCGAAAGCGAAGAAGGCAGCTACAAACTTCTGGGCCGCATGAATTAGTCTCCAATCTCAGGCACCATTGCAGCAAATTTTATACTGTCACGTAAATTTTTTATATCATCATCCAGCACATCTTTCTGACTGAGCAATTGTGTCGATTTACGCAATGGTCGGCCATGTGTAATTTCATATTGCGCTTCCAGTTGTTTAACCAGTTTCTGAATTTCATCTTCAGGAAATTCTGTAAGCTCTAAGTAACTGAATAAAGCTTTACTAGTATCAAATGGATATTGCTGAAACCGGTCTACATATGTCTCAACCATCGACCAGAAAAAAGGGCGCACCTTACTGACTTTAAGGTTCTTTTTATTGAGTAGCTCGATAGCAAGTTCGCCGAGCTGATCGAGATCTGTGGGCGAAGAGGAGGGATTGCGAGATTGACTGAATTTGTCTTCCGCATCAAGAACTGTATTTTTTTGCTTTTGAAGTTTCAAAATTTATTAGTGTTCCTAACAAATAAAAACCATGTAGCACCACCATTAAACTGCGAGAAAATTTTTAAAGCAAGTGATGAATTGTCAACTAATGTATACCCGTGCGACCAATTAAACAAGTTTTCGATTTAGCGGCGCAAACAACCACCATTATACAACACCTTATTTAATCGTTTTTACCCACCTAAATAGCCACTTGTATTGCTATCAATTCACACTTTAACCCGCTAAGATTCAGTCAACATTGGGTCAGAAAGCCATGTTGAAATTGTTTACACTTTAGCATATTGGAAAAACAAGATTTTTCGTAAGCTATTGAAACTAAAATACATTATATCTTTAGCATGATTGTTGCATATTCAATAATTTACAGTGTATGCATTATAAACCCGATTAAATTAAACCCGTAAACTACACGTCTTTAAACGCAACCGTCACGCCTGAGCGCGACCATAAAAAAGCGAAAACAAGCGTTATAGAATGAATCAAAAGGCAAAACAAATTCTGCAAAAAACAGATGTGGACAAACTACCCAGTTTGCCGCACGTTTTGCTTCATTTGCTCGAAATTTGTCACAAAGAAACGCTTTCATTTGATGAGTTAGCCACGGTTCTACGGCGGGATCCTGGACTTTACACGCGGGTATACTCTGTTTGTAATCGAAATCAGTGCAATAAAAATGCCTCGATTAACCGCTCAGCCGATACTGCGCAATCCGCCGAACAAACCCTGCAACAACTTGGCATCAATACCATTAAAAGTATCGCAATCACCGCGACAGTTCAGCAGTTTTTTTCACGCACCAGCATTGAACGTACAGAATTTCTAAAACAACACTGGCAGCATTCACTGTATTGCGCCAACGTCGCTCAATCCATTGCTAAACATTGTGACTATGCTGACGCCAATGAAGCCTATTCGACTGGCCTGCTGCACGACATCGGCCAGCTGGTACTGGAAACAGCTTATCCGGATAAATACACCGTTACCTTCGCGCAATTAAGTGAAGACGAATATTTTCATACACTCGAACAAGATGAGTTCGAAACCACACATCAGGAAGTCGGCGCTGAGTTGCTCAAAAAACACGGCGCTAACAGTTTTATTTACGATGCCATACTCTATCACCACGAAGCGGCTGAACAGATTCTTGACGCGCATCCACTGGTAAAGATTATCAATCTCGCCAATATGCTCACCAGCAGTGATTTTAAAGAAGAAGACCAACAGGTTTTCGACGATGCCGAGTTACTACTCGGCATTCAAAAACCGCTCCTGCTTGAGATTCTAGAAAAATCTCAGGAACGCATAAAAAACACAGCAAACTCATTGGAAATTATGCTCGCGGTTGACGGCATGGACGGCGAATCGGCTAAGCAACAAATTGCCAGTGACGAATTTAAACAGGTACAGCTCGCCGAACAGGTTAGAAATATTGCCTTACTCGATGGCATCCACCAGCACCTGTCTCGCAATCATGATTATGATAAAGACACGCCGAACAACAGTCATGATGAAAATAAAAAAGCTTTACTTAATATCGTCTCACAACACGTTGGCATTTTGTTCGGTGTCAGCCAGTGCATCCTATTTCTGTACGATGCGGCCAGTGATAGTGTAAAGGCCGTTTCAGCAGACAGCCAACCCCCGCAACTGGCAGACATAACCATCCCGTTAAAACCAGGGCGCAGTCTTGTCACCGATGCTTTGCTGAACAAACAGGCGGAACACTCGTTCGATGAAGAACCCACTGCGGACAATACCAGCCAATTATCTATTATCGACCGACAACTCATCGGCATCACTGAACAAGCTGGCATGATTTGCCTGCCTATGATGATGAATAACGCAGCCATCGGCACTCTAATATTCGGTGTTGATGAAAAACAATATATTTCATTATTAAAACAATTACCGTTGTTAACGCGCTTCGTCAATGAGATTGCGCACACTATTAGTGTCAGCATACTAACCAAAAATGCTGCCGGCCACGGTCCAGACCAGACCGCGCAGCTGGAGCAAAAAATTCGTGAAGTTTTGCATGAAGTTCGCAATCCTTTGAGCATCATGAACAATTATCTTGGCATTCTCAGTTACAAGCTGGAAAGCGACAAACCGGCTCAGGAAGATGTTCAGACCATCAAGTCTGAAATCGAGCGCATCAGCCAAATTTTGAATGGTCTTACCGAAAACGAGACATCAACGAATGAAACCTCTCCGATAGACATCAACGCTATCATTGCCGACCTCACCCACGTCTTCCAAACTTCTCTCTTCGCCAGTAGAAATATCCAGGTTTCACTCGATTTGGACGAGCGAATAAACACCCTGCAAAGCAACGCCAATGCCCTCAAGCAGATATACACCAATTTAATTAAAAATGCGGTGGAAGCACTTCCTGCAAACGGCCAACTTATGGTCTACACTCAAGATTATGTAAATGTTGATGGCAAAGAGCATATCGAACTCTCTGTTGCCGACAACGGACCAGGCATCAACGATGATGTCCTGCCCAAGCTATTTTCACCGGTGGAAACCACCAAAGGAGGTGATCACGCGGGGCTGGGACTGACTATAGTCAAGAATCTGGTCGGTGAATTGCATGGATCAATCAGCTGTCGTAGCAGCGACAAAGGCACCAGTTTCCATATTCTGCTACCCAAGTGACAAGTGGTTGATTAGTAAAAACAAATGATACTAAAACGCACACTCTGGAATGTGCTAAATAAAATAATAAGGTGAAAGTTGGGCGACTTTCACACAAGCAGAGTGATATAAATGAGCATTAATGAGCAGAAAATTCTCGTAGTCGATGATGATCCCATCGTACTCAAAAGTTTAAAAGATTTACTATCAATTCGCGGTTTCAATCCAACTACTGCCATCGGCGGTCAGGAAGCAATTTGCCAACTTGACCAGAATGAATACGATTTGGTGTTGCTGGATTTGCATATGCCTTATGTCAATGGACATGAGGTAATGGCGCATATCAACAAAAAACAGATTGATACCTCGGTAATTATCGTCAGTGGCGAAACCTCCTTTGAAGCAGCAAAAGATGCCTGTACACAAGGTGCTTATGACTTCTTGCGAAAACCCTATGCTACCGATGAGCTAATCATCACCATCAATAACGCACTAAAAGAAAAACGTCTGGCAAAACAGAACGTGTTCATGCAGCAGCAGTTATCTGAATCGGAACGTCTGCATCGCTACATCGTTAATACTTCACCAGACATTATCTACATCCTCGATGACGAAGGTAACTTCACCTTTATTAACGAACGAATCGAAAGCCTGCTGGGTTACAGCAAAGAAGAAATCGTCGGCAAACATTATTCTTTTCTGGTACATCACGATGACATGGAACAAGCAAAATATGTTTTCAATGAACGTCGTATCGGAAATCGCGCAGCTAAAAATATCGAATTACGCCTGAAGTGTAAAAACGATGGCAGTGCACGTCACTTTGCTAATCGCACCTTACCGATTGAACTCAGTGCCATGGGCATGTACTCAGGCAAGGGCGAACGAAACGGCGACTATACCGGTACTTATGGTGTTGCGCGTGATGTTACCGAACGTAAAATTGCCGAAGAAACCATTAACTTCCAGGCCTATCATGACCTGTTAACCAAGTTACCTAACCGTGCCTTATTGCGCGACCGTTTAAGTCTCGCTATCAGTCAGGCAAAACGCGACGACGAAAGCCTTGCTGTTATGTTCCTCGACCTCGATCGCTTTAAAAACATAAACGACAGCCTGGGTCATATGATTGGGGATGAACTATTACAACAGGTCAGTCACCGACTAAAAGAATGCATCCGCGAAGGCGACACGCTGGCACGTTTCGGCGGTGATGAATTTACCTTGATGCTGCCAAAACTGCATAACGAACGTGAAGACGCCAGCAAACTTGCAAAGAAAATCACCAGCACATTAAAACAGCCGTTCACTGTTGACGGACACGAGTTATACGTCAGTGCAAGTATTGGTATTGCCATGTATCCACAAGATGGCACTAATATCGAAAGCCTGATCAAACACGCCGATGTTGCCATGTACCACGTAAAAGGTCAGGGCAAAAATGGTTACCAGTTTTATTCCAATGAGATGAATATACCCTACATCGAAAAATTATCACTCGATACCGGCATTCACAAAGCACTGGACAATAACGAATTCAATCTAGTCTACCAACCACAAATCAGTCTCAGAACCGGCGAAATTGTCGGCGTTGAAGCGTTGCTACGCTGGGACCACCCCGAACACGGTTCAGTCTCACCCGCAGAATTTATTCCCTTCGCAGAAGAGAGCGGGTTAATTGTCGATATCGGAATATGGGTTCTAAAAACAGCTTGTGCTGAACTCAACCAATGGCGATTAGCAGGACTACCTGAAATCAGAATGTCGATTAACATTTCGGCTCGTCAATTAATGGAAGAGTACATCGTTAGTGATATTTTGACCGTGTTAAAAGATTACGATATACCGGGTCAATGCCTGGAACTAGAGATAACCGAAAATGCCATTATGGATGACATGGATAGCGTTATTCGAAAACTTAAAGAATTAAGTCATGAAGGCATCACCATCGCTATCGATGATTTTGGCACCGGTTATTCATCGCTAAGTTACCTACATAAACTACCGATACAGACACTAAAAATTGACCGCACCTTCTTAAAAGAAAGTCGCATCAACAAAGGCGATAACACCATCATCAACACCATCGTTGCCATGGCCAAAGGGCTAGACCTCAACGTGATTGCTGAAGGTGTCGAAACACAAACACAACTGGATTACCTGCGTGAAATTGAATGCAGTGAAGCACAGGGTTTTCTGTTCGGCAAACCGTTACCATCGGATGTGATTTCACAACTGCTGATTCAGGAGCCGTATGCTACGCCGGATAATCAAAGTCGCCCGGCTAAGGGGTCGCATTGGCATCATTAGTGGTTAGTTTGTTTTTTTAAGACTAATATAAATTCCTACGTTATGCGTGGGAATTTTTTTGGGTGAATATTCTTATAGGTGCGCAAATTTCATTCTGCCACTTTTGCGCTCCTTAATGGCTTGCTAAGGTGGGAGAAGATTCAAAGTCAAAAGCGGTGCATTTGTTAAGCAGTAGTATTTCTTCTGTTCTTTGGCTATTGGATTTTAGCTTTTGATTTTGGTTTGGTCTTTTCTTTTGAATCTTATCCCCCTCTTCGTTTGCTGAATTTAGGTCTGTGCGCCCGGACGGCGCATCAGACCGGGCGCGTAGGCAATGAGTTCAAATTCAGGTACCCGTAGGGCAAACGATGTGGGGTGGCCTTTTTTGGTTACTTTTTGGGGCTGTAGCAAAAAAGTGACTCGCCAGTGGGGCGAGTCCCACAATGCCAAAGTAAATAAACAGATAGAAATATACGAACACCAATTCCAATAGCTGGGAATTAAAAAACCAGATAACAAAATAAGTACAAAAAAAACCTATAACAATTTCCGCCAGCTCTCATGTTCAGCCAACAAATCCAGAGCCTGCCCCAATAGTTCCTTACCTGGCGACATACGATGCCATGTCGATGCTCCTGATGGATGCGGTAACGGTAATAACTCTAACTCAACGCCATTTATTTCTTTTTTAATACTTTGCCCAATTACATCCACCAGCTTATTCACGGTCAAATATTGCGATATTGCCAGTTTACCAACCGGAATAATTAACTTTGGTTGTAACAATTCGATTTCTTTATTAATCCATTGTGAACAAATCGCTATTTCTTCTTTATTCGGTACACGGTCTCCGCCTTTGGGATTTTTACCCGGAAAACACCGACACACGGCCGACATATACACCTGCTTTCTAAACCTTGCTTCATTTACACCAATAGATTCAAACCATTTAAACAAGGTTTTACCTGCCGTCCAGGCAAAAGGGCGGCCTATTTCTCCTTCCCTGTCACCGGGTGCCTGACCCACTAATAGTATTTCAGACTGCACAGCCTGACCGATTATGACTGGTGGAATCATGTCTGGGCATAATCGACACTGACTCAGGCTTGCGTGGTGCGCCTGAATTAAATTAATTTTTTTCACTTTAGTTCCTAACTATGAGGTAAATCATTATAAAATGAATACACGTAATGTACGCTGTTATGGATAGTCCGCATTTTAACGCCTTATACTTGCACCGATATGAAAATCATTCACTTTATTTTGTTGCTTTTTATCAGCTTACCCGTACAAGCTGAAATCATGTTGTTAATACATGGCTACCTCGGTGATGCTTCTTCCTGGGAAAAGTCTGGCATTAATGAAGAACTGCACCAGCAAGGATGGTTACGTGCCGGTGTGTTTAGGGGCAGTCCGCAAGGATCCAAACTATTCGTGACCGAACATACTGAGGGAGAAAATTTGGTCTACGTAGCGGAACTCCCTTCTAACACACCCATCATGGTACAAGCAGATGTTCTATTTAATATCATTGATATCATTCGGCAGAATCATCCTGAACAACAGCTGATTTTGGTCGGTCATTCTGCTGGCGGCGTAGTGGCTCGCATGACACTCATCCGACATCAACTAAAAAATATTCATGCTTTGATTACTATTGCTACTCCCCACATAGGAACAGGACGTGCTGATCAGGCGTTGGACATCACCGCAAATCATGGCCCGTTTAATATGATAAAAAATTTTGTAGGTGGGCGTGACTATGATGCTCTTAAAAATTCACGAGGTTTAATGATTGATCTACAACACCCACAACCTGGCAATATGCTTTACTGGTTAAATAGCCAGGCACATCCAAAAATTCACTACGCTTCTATTATTCGTTTAAATAATGATGGCAACTCAGGTGATTATTATGTGCCAGGATTCAGCCAAAACATGAACAATGTACCGGTACTTCAGGGACAGTCATCAACCTTTATTACACCCACTTCTCATTTTTTAGTTCGGCAGGATGCCAATACTATTCTGTCTATCATCAATCACTTTTAATTTAATATGAATTCTCAAACAAATTCACTATAACCGCGCTGCTAACTATTGAACTAACTGTAATAGCAAAACCAGATCAGAAGCATCTATTTTTCCGTCTGGCGACCCAACAGGATACAAGTCACCATGTGCTAACTCTAAGGACGTTGCCGTCAACTCGCCCAATGCAATACGTTGCGCAATGAGGTAATCGGCGGCGTTAATTTGCCCATCAGAAAAACCAAGTGGCGCCAGGTCGCCATCAGCAAAGTTTGGCCAATCTAATGGATCCAGTGGATCGGAAGGGTCGACTCCATTGTTAATTTCAACACCATCGCTTATAAAATCACCATCGGTGTCGGCAAGATTTGGATTGGTTAAATAAATATTAATTTCATCGTAATCACCAAGACCATCACCGTCGCTGTCTAACTCCGCGACATAAATGGTAAAAGTTTCGTCATCTGTTAATGCAGGCGTTTCATCATCCGCTACTGTCACCGTCATCATCACCGACGTCGCATCGCCAAGAGCAGGTGAAAGGGTTATTGTCGCCGTGTCGTCATTATTATCAACGAAAGTTACAAATGCAGGTGTACCGCTATCACTAAAGGATAAAACATTGTTGTCAACATCTGATGCAGAAACAATTATTTGCACATTATCGCCTTCCGTCACATTTATATCGCCGATAGCGTTTAATACAGGCGCTGCGTTTGAATTAAAAAACCAGTTATAGCTATCACCAAATTCAATACTAGCCGTACCGATTCGAACATGTGTTGCTGAGAGGCCAACGCCACTAACACCACAAAAAGCCAAACTAGCCGTATTTGTCATTGCCATACTAATATCACAGTTCGTGGTACTGATACCGCCGTATTCCAATACTATACTGTAATTATCTGTTTGGTTTGGATTGCCAGGATCATTCTCTAACTCATTTAAACCACTAGCGGCATATCGTAATGTTGCAACATCATCATGACCTAACGTTCGTTGCGCTTCATCATTAAGCGTGCCTTGTTGCATCACTGCTTCTGTTTCTGGATAACCTAGCAAGATTGATACATCTCGATCAGCATTTGCTGCAAAGTTATGTCCCGCTGGTAAATCAGCAAGATTCACAGAATATGTTGTTGAGTCGACAACGGAATCAATTGTAAACGGATCATTATTCGAAGTTCTAAACCAATGTAAGTTAACATCATCACCTCGTACATCATCACTTGAACCAATAACACCATCAACACCAGCATTTAGGTTCAACATATTATCAACGCCATCTGTTGCTTTGGTATAGTTTTGCTGAATACCCGTTTGCCCCGATTCACTTGCCGCATTAACATGTGCCATGCCTAAGCAATGGCCTATTTCATGTAATGCAACTGATTCGAAATCTATTGCAGCAGAGGGTATATTATTGTTGGCGTTAAAAAAAACGTTACCCACTGTAGGCGTCAACTGGTTGTATTGAGCTATATTCTTTTGCACCGAATATTCCATATTTGTGGCATTTGGGCTAGTTGGATCAATACACACACGTATGGTTACAATATCTTCTGTACCAGTATATGTACTAGGGTGTGTGACTATATTTACACCATTGGCTTCACTCGCAAAAATGTACGTTCCAGAAAAAACCACACCGGAATTCAGTAACGAAAAAACAAGTACTAAATACTTTGCATTCATTATGGCTAATTCCTTATAGTTAAACGAACATCCTTCATCATTCGTTTTATCTCATTAACAGATTGATTTGATCGAGCGAATTCTTTTATTCTTTTAAAGCGTTTAGCATCATGCTCTAAATTATCCCACTCAAATTTTTTATAAAAATTGCTGATTTTTTTCGAAGAATTATTTTTTTGATATTCCTCTAGTCGAATCTCAACGACAGTTTCAACCGTATCGGAAATCGCAAAATATTGCCCTTTGGCTTTTAACGATTGTTTTTCAGCTTTTCTTCCCGCTTTATGTTTCTTCGTATCAAAATCCATCACGCCATTATCTGAAAGAGAGTGCAGCAAATCGATTAACTCAACCGCTTCTAACTGCATCTCATAATCACCCGCCCTTTTCATATAAGCAGGGTAATGCACCAACACACGTCCATCACCATAGATCTGCAAAGTCGGGCGGTCATTCACCGCTGATAACATGTGAATATTTTGCTGGTAATGAACAATTGGCTGTGAAAAAAAATCAGCCCCACTACGATTATCAACGCCATTCTTAGTAAATTTAAAACCCGCTGCGTGATTTTTGTTCTTATCTCCAGCAACAACCATGACAGACTCTGCTGAGTAAGCTGGCGCACTAATACACAACACCAATAAGAAAGGCATTAGTAGGACTTTTATTATTTTTTCTGTACACATTTTAGTGTCATTTACCCTCTAAAATTACGCCGAAACAATTTTGTGTATCAATGAAATAACACATGATTATAGCGCATTCGACATACTAGACAATAAACAAGCAATAAACATACCATTGCCGTACATATTGCTCACACATTTTTCTTAATTCTGAAAAACACATAAAAATCATTAGAATACAAACATACTGCCTAATCATGATAATGTAATCAGGTTTATGACAACGAACAAACATTTCTGTTGTGTATATTTATCCGACAAACTGGCGGCTTATGGCTTTGGTGATAACCACCCATTCGGGCCTCAACGTCATCACGTATTCAAACAGGCATTTTACAAACATAACCTCAATCACAAAGCAGAAGTGCTTGAAGCAGTCGCTACAAATAGACACAGTCTAGAGCTATTTCATAGTCAAGAATACATTCATAAAGTCATTGAACAATCCAAACTGGGCGTGGGTTATCTTGATAATGGTGACACGCCTGCATTTATCGGTATGTTCGAGGCCGTACTTAATGTGACAGGCTGTGTGCTTGATGCTATTGACCAGTTAATGTCAGGGCATTATAAAACCGCTTTCATTCCCATCTCGGGTTTGCACCATGCCCGACGCAATATTGCCGCCGGATTTTGTGTAGTGAATGATTGTGGCATAGCCATCGAAACCCTATTCCAAAAATACGAATTAAAACGGGTTGCCTATGTCGACATCGATGCACATCATGGTGATGGCGTATTTTATAGTTTTGAAGATGATGCCCGTCTTATCTTTGCAGACATGCACGAAGATGGTCAATTTCTTTATCCTGGAACTGGCGCTATCAACGAAATAGGTAAAGGCGAGGCAGCCGGTACAAAACTTAATATTCCAATGCCACCTCAGTCTGATGACAAACTTTTTTTAAAAATGTGGGGGCAACTTGAAAAGTTTATTGAAAAAAATCAGCCAGAATTTATTTTATTCCAGTGCGGCGCTGACAGCATAAAAGGAGACCCAATTACACACTTGGAATATTCCGAAAAATCACATGCTTATGCGACGAAACGTCTGCGTGAAATAGCCGACAGACACTGCGGCGGAAAATTACTGGCAATGGGTGGTGGCGGTTACAATCATGACAATATCGCAAAGACCTGGACGGCAGTAGTTGATGCACTGTCTGAAACAAACTGATTAAAAAATTTACCGCGGAGACGCAAAGGTTATTTTAGTTACGCCTACGGCGCATTTAACAACAAAAGGTTTTCTCAGCGTCTCCGCGGTAAAATTCTTATCTTTACTTCCCAGTGTATAAAAACTTACTAACTGTATATACTGAATCAATAATAACTAATAATAAAAATCATGCTGACTCATCTCTGGTTTGCTTTTTTTGCCGTCTCATTTATCAGTGCCTGTTACCAGTGGCTGGTTCATGGTCAGGCTGAAATATTTTCAGCCCTTATCCAGTCGACATTTGACATGGCCAGCCTAAGCGTCGAAATTTCGATTGGTTTAATTGGTGTGCTTGCTCTCTGGTTAGGCTTTTTTAAAATTGCAGAACAGGCTGGCATGGTAAGAGTCCTATCGCGTGTTCTAGAGCCCCTGTTTTTAAAACTCATGCCTGATGTACCGAAAAATCATCCCTCACATGGCAGCATTACCATGAACATCGCGGCCAATATCTTGGGTCTGGATAATGCCGCTACACCTATGGGCCTTAAAGCCATGCAGGATTTACAAACACTAAACCCTGAAAAAGACACGGCAAGTAACGCGCAAATTTTATTTTTAGTATTAAACACCTCTGCGGTTACATTATTACCGGTCACTATTTTTATGTACCGCGCACAACAAGGCTCAGTTGAACCAACGGCTGTTTTCCTGCCCATACTAATGGCAACTTCTGCATCCACTTTAACCGGACTACTTTGTGTTGCTTACATTCAAAAAATCAATCTGTTTGATAAAACCATTGCACTTTATTTTACCGCTTTTGCTGTCATCCTTGCCGGCCTTGCCAGCTTTCTGGTCGCTCTACCAACAGAACAAATGGCTGCCACATCCAGCTTATTAGGCAACTTTATTTTATTCAGCATTATCATGTTGTTTCTCAGCGCGGGCTACTTTAAAAAAGTGGATGTCTATGATGCATTTATAGAAGGCGCAAAACAGGGCTTCGAGATAGCCATTAAGTTAATTCCATATCTACTCGCTATGCTGGTCGCCATTGGATTATTACGCAGCAGTGGCATACTTGATTCATTGCTTTCACTCTTTCAAATCTTATTTACTTCACTAGGATTGAATACAGATTTTATTCAGGCTTTACCGACTGCCTTCATGAAACCGTTAAGTGGCAGTGGCGCACGCGCGATGATGTTGGAGACCATGAACACCTACGGCGTCGACTCCTTTGCAGCGACTGTTTCAGCCATAATGCAGGGTAGCACCGAAACCACGTTCTACGTGTTGGCGGTGTATTTTGGTAGCGTAGGCATTAAAAAAGTTCGCCATGCGCTAGCCTGTGCATTGTTGGCAGATCTAGCTGGCATCTCAACAGCTATCTTTGCCGGCTATTTATTTTTTCACTAAATAGCATAGAGGCACAGAGGGAAAACCTCATTTTGTTGATGCACCGAAGGCGCTCACCAAAAAACCTCTGTATTCTCTGTGCCTCTGTGGCAAACAATTTTACTGGCAATTTCATATAGAATGCTTTAAAACATAAACAACTTAATAAATTTTGCTAATACTTTACTTACTTATGCAACGACTTCTACCGATAAAACTTTTCATTACCGCACTAACACTGTTCACATTATCTGCCTGCTCCATGAATAAAATGGTGGTCAATATGTCCTTGCCGATGATAGAAGGCGGCATCGAAGCTATGAACCAGGAACCAGATTTACAACTTGCTGAAGATTCTATGCCGGCGAACATCAGCATGCTCAATGGCATGATTCATCTAGACCCTGAAAATATTCAGTTACATGTCTATGCGGCACAAGCATATTACGGTTTATCCTACGGTTTTAATGAAGATACCCGTCGCAAACGCGCCGATACTTTTTATTTACGCGGATTAAAACACGGTCTAACAGCACTCGAACTTGACGGATTAAAAGATGTAAAACAACTCAGTAACAATGAACTGGAACAAAAACTACAGAAACTAGATAAAGATGATGTCCCCGCTTTATTCTGGACAGCCAGTAATTGGGCGAAATGGATTGACCTCAATCGCGACGACCCCGCAAGCCTAATTCAGTTATCCAAACCCACCGCTATGATGCAACGTATAATTGAACTGGACGACACATTCTATTACGGTGGTGCACATATGTACTTCGGTGTTTATTATGGGGCACGCGCACCCATGTTTGGCGGTGACTTTAAAAAATCCAGACAACACTTCGATCGAGCACGCGTGATCAATAACGATAAACTACTAATCGTCGACCTGTTACAGGCACAATACCTGTCACGCCAAATGTACGATCAAAATGATTTTCATACGCGACTCACTAGAGTCATCGACGCACCCGAAGATATCTATCCAGAATTAACACTGCTGAATCAGATTGCAAAACGTAAAGCACGACTATTGATTAAACAGGAAGGCAAATGGTTTTAACAACTAACAGACTATTCAGTTACTTTATTGCAGCACTATTATTGTTATGCAGTCAGTCTGTCATTGCAGAAAAAGTTTACACATTAAAATTTGCCACCTTGTTACCGACCGGAACAAGCTGGACCAATACGTTTGACAGCTGGATAAAAGAAGTCGAAACCAAAAGCCAGGGGCGACTAAAATTCAAAATGTACCCAGGCGGCGTCATGGGTGACGAACCCGATGTGCTACGTAAAATACGCAAAGGCCAATTACACGGTGGACTTTTCAGCGGTTATGGCATCGGACGTATATACTCACCAGCCCGCATTCTCGAGCTACCCTTTTTATTTCAAAATACTGATGAGTCGGATTATGTAAGATCAAAATTAATGCCAGAGATCGAAGACGGTTTTCGTGACAGCGGTTTCGAATTAATCGGCTGGCCGGAAGTGGGGTTTATCCACTTTTTTTCCAAGCATAAAATCCAATCCATCGACGATATAAGAAACAGTCGTATCTGGCTATGGCAAGGTGACCCACTGGGCGAAGCACTATTCGATGCCGCCAACATCAAACCTGTGCCACTATCAATTATCGACGTTTACACACAACTATCGGCTAAACATGGCAGCATCGATACGGTGTATATGTCTACGTTTGGTGCAATCGCATTACAGTGGTATTCAAAAGTGAATTACGCTACCCATATATCGGTGACCAATGCCATCGGCGCAGTGATTATTAGCAATAAGTTTTTCAACACGCTACCCAAAGACCTGCAACAATTACTAAAAGAAACTGGGGAAGCTGCCAGCACCACAATTCGTGAACAGACACGAAAAGAAAACACAAAAAGCAAACAGTTGTTAATCGACAACGGTGTCGAATTTTTATGGGACTGGGACGAGGTTAATATGGAAGAGTTTATCGACATCAGAGACAAAGCCGCCGCGCATCTGGTCAAAACAAACTACATTTCAAAATCTTTTTTCGAAAAGACACGCTTTCACCTTAACCAATATCGAAGCGAAAACAAAACCAACGAACGGCCAAATTAACGAAAACAATTGTTCTCTAATATAAACAAATATTTACACACAGCAGAATCGTGGTTTGCCGCTGCCAGCCTATGCTTATTATTGCTGCTTTCCATCTTTCAAATTTTACTGCGAAACATTTTTGATTTTGGTTATCCAGAAATTGACATAATAAATCGCAACTTACTGGTTTTATGTGGCATGGCAGGCGCTGTGCTCGCCACCTCTCATCGCTCTCATATAAAAACCGATGCTTTAAATACACTACTAAGCTCAAAATTTAAAAACCAGCTTAAACTACCACTCGCAATCTTTGCCTGTAGCGTTTGTTTATTGCTTGCGTATTTCTCTGTCATTTTTGTATCTGATGAATGGCAATACATACCCATCAATGAACGCTGGACCTTACCCTTCACTCTTATCTATCCTGTCAGTTTCAGTCTGATGGCCTGTCACTTTTTATTAAACGAAATATTAGATAAGCCGTCCGTCGATTATTCATCCGATAACGACAATCCGGGAACGTAGTCACGTTTAATGCCATGGTATTTTTCGCAATACTGCTTCTCTTTCTCGCCCTCATCGGCGCACCTTTGTTTACCGTATTAGCATCAGGCGCTTTGCTTGCCAGCTATGCTGAAGAAATTAGCCCCGACATCCTCATTATTGAGATGAATCGATTAACCACGTCTCCGAACATGGTGGCATTACCTTTATTTATTCTTGCCGGTGTCATCATGGCGCACGGTGGCGCACCCAAAAGACTGGTTACATTCTACCGTGCTAATTTTGGTTTTTTACCTGGCGGTATCGCCGTGGTGACATTAATTAGCTGTGCCTTCTTCACCATGTTCTCTGGTGCATCGGGGGTAACCATTCTGGCGCTGGGCGGATTACTGTACCCCATTTTAAAAAATGAAGGTTATCCACAGAATTTCAACTTGGGATTACTCACCACCTCAGGTTCGCTGGGATTATTATTTCCACCCAGCCTCGCAATGATTATCTACGCCATCGTCGCCAAAGTCAGTATCGAAGATATGTTTTTTGCAGGTCTAGTGCCCGGCCTTATGCTTATCGTCATGTTAAGCGTATACAGCGCATATGTCAGTCGAAAAAACGAGGTAAAACACCATGTTTATGTGCTTAGTGACGCCCTAAACAGCTGCAAACAATGCTTCTTTGACCTGCTACTACCGCTTGGTCTGGTGCTCGGCATCTTTGGCGGCTTTGTTTCATTGACTGAAGCGGCTGCGGTAACAGCCGCTTACCTGCTATTTATTGAAACGACTCTCTACAAAACCATCTCACTTAAAAAACACGGTTTAACCCTTTTAACTGAAGCCAGTTTATTGTTTGGCAGTTTAATCATCATCCTGCTTATCGCGCTGGGATTGACCAACCTACTCATCGATGCACAAATACCCACGCGTTTACTCGACTTTTTCGAACGATTTATCGATAACAAAATTCAATTTTTAATATTGTTAAACATCTTTCTGTTATTGGTTGGCGCACTCATGGATATATTCTCTGCCCTGCTCGTCGTGGTGCCCTTACTGCTGCCGCTGGCCGCACGCTATGACATCAACCTCATTCATCTGGGCATTATTTTTATCGCCAATCTAGAAATCGGCTATTCAACACCGCCTATCGGCATTAATCTTTTTATCGCGAGCCAACGCTTCAAAAAACCGGTTCACGTCTTATTTAAGTCGACTTTGCCATTTTTACTGATTATGCTCATCTGGTTATTAGCAATTACTTATTTACCAGAACTATCGCTGTGGTGGCAATGAATCAACCAAATCAAATTTAATGGCGAAATTAATAAAAAATAAGGTGAAAAAAAGAACCTACAGCGCTATTCTTGTTCTATAAATGTATAGATAATAATCAATCGTTTTGAGACATGGAGAAATAAAATGAGTAAACCTTGGTTAAAGAGCTACCCTGATGGCACAGCAGAAGAGATTGATATCAATCAGTTTTCCTCTGTCGCCGATATTTTCGATACCAGCGTCTCAAAATATAAAGACCTACCTGCCTACACCAACTTCGGTAAAACAATCAGCTATCACGAGGTTGATATCTATACTGCGCAATTAGCCGCTTACCTTAAAAACGAACTCGGACTGGAAAAAGGTGATCGCGTTGCGGTGATGATGCCCAACCTGCTACAAAATCCCATTGCCATTTTTGCCATCTTGCGTGCCGGTCTAGTCGTTGTAAACACCAATCCCTTATATACCACACGTGAACTCAAACACCAGATGAATGATTCCGGTGCAAAAGCCATTATCATCGTTGAAAATTTTGCTCACGTCCTGCAGGGTGTTATCGCCGACACAAAATTAGATTATGTCATCACAACCAAAATGGGTGACCTACTTTCCCCATTAAAGGGTTTCATCATCAACGCTGTTGTCAAACACGTTAAAAAAATGGTACCCGCTTTCAAACTCGATGGCGCGGTAAGCTTTAAGAAGGCACTCAAACTGGGCTCACAACATCGCTTTCAGACCGTGCCAACCACTCATGATGATATCGCATTCCTGCAATATACTGGTGGCACAACAGGCATATCTAAAGGCGCTGTACTGACACATAGAAACATGGTTGCTAATATGCTTCAGGCATCAGAATGGATTCGTAGCAGCATTGGCGATCACAAAGGCACCATTATTACCGCCTTGCCGCTCTACCATATCTTTTCTTTAACGGCGAACTGCTTAACCTTTATGCGTCATGGTTGGTGTAATTACCTAATCACCAACCCTCGCGATATAAAAGGTTTTGTCAAAGAACTACAAGCTACAAAATTTGAAGTGTTTACCGGTGTTAATACATTATTCAACGGTCTGTTGAATAATGATGATTTCAGAAATATTGATTTTTCAAATTTTCAATTTGCACTCGGTGGTGGCATGGCCGTGCAACGTGGCGTTGCTGAACGCTGGAAAGAAGTGACCGGCACCACACTAATCGAAGCATATGGTTTAACAGAAACATCACCCGCTGCCTGCATGAACCCGATGAACCTAAAAGATTTTAATGGAAAAATCGGACTTCCTATTTCTTCAACCGAAGCGTCCATTCAAGATGATGACTGGAATGATTTAGCCATCGGTGACCAAGGCGAGATATGTATTCGTGGCCCTCAGGTTATGCGCGGCTATTGGGCGCTACCTAAAGAAACATCTAATGTATTAAGCAATGATGGCTGGTTACACACCGGTGATATTGGCTTTATGGATGAAGACGGCTTTGTACAAATCGTCGATCGTAAAAAAGACATGGTATTGGTATCTGGTTTTAATGTTTTCCCGAATGAAGTAGAAGAAGTCATTGCATCACATCCGGGTGTAATCGAAGTTGGTGTTATCGGCAAACCTGACGAACACAGTGGTGAAGTAGTAATGGCTATCGTTGTGAAAAAAGATGACGCTATCACTGAGCAAGAATTAAGAGATTATTGTCGTGAGAGCCTGACCAGTTACAAAGTACCAAAATCAATCGTATTCACCGACGAACTACCTAAAACCAATGTAGGCAAAATATTACGTCGCGAATTACGTGATAAGTACGTTACAGGAACATAAAAGTTTCGATGACCACTTACGACTTTTAACGGACAGTCCGAATTTTTAAAAGCTTGAACCACGGAGGCGCAGAGAAAAGTCGATTGTTATTGATGTGAACGCACTTCGTCATTCCGGCATGTTTTTAGCCGGAATCCATCTATCAGGCTAGTGCAAGTCTTAGACGTGGATACCGGCTAAAAACATGCCGGTATGACGTTGTTTTTATAATCGAATTTATTTTTCTCTGCGCCTCGATAATTGCTCCTGCATTATTCTACTTACGGGCATCCTGCCCTAATCTGTGGTTCAATCTTTTGATCTTTAAACGTCAGCTTCTGGCCGGAACCCGTTATTTTCGATACAACCCCGTACAGATTAATCATTTATCAAATCACAAAAACGAATACTTCCCACTAGCAATAAATTCCAACTCTTCTACTGTACTCTCGCGATCCAAAATTTCATTTAATTCAGGAAAACGCCCAAATTTTTCAATAACATAATGATGACTTCTGGCAAAACTCAACGTCACTTCAAAATGTTTTCGATATTGTTCGGGCACATCCAACACCAATTGCTCATACGCCCGGATACTTAAATTCTGCTTTTCTATATTTTCAGCATGTTCCAGTGGTAAATAAAAAAAGCTGCGTTCGACGGCGTGCATTTTAGCATCGTGCCCTGCGCCTATGCCGTCAATACATAAAACTTGTGCTTTTTCATCCTGCGCAAAAGACTTTGTTGTTCCACGATGAATATGACGAGAGAATTGATCCAGTAAAATAATTAATGCAAGCCGACCGCGAGACGAATCGACCCAATGGTCTAATTCGCCCTTAAGCGCTTTGTCATAATCTACACCAAATTTAATAAATATTTCGCTGTCGTAGGACAAGCCATTTTTAAACCACATATCTGTTTTAGAAACATCAACAGTATAAGGTGTGGGAAAAAACCCAAACCAGAACTCAAGAATATCTTCAATACGATTTGTCATAAGAAAGTTATAAATTTTCCCCTGTAACTTACCACTTGTAACTGATTTCTTTAAAACTTAACCAGCACATTTACCTGCAGCCCATTAACGTGCTCTCGCGTTACATATTCCATACGCAATGCGACTTTTGTATCGAACTTATACTGCATACCCGCTCCCAACAAAAAGCCATCGTCATCACCAAAATCGTAACCGATGCGCGCTAGCATATCTGTTTTACTGGTTAAAGGAACAGATTCTACCGCTGCCACCCATACACCACTGGCTTTATCAGCATCACCGGTATTATTCAAACGATCGAAATCACCGCTGTCCATATAGCCCAACTCAAGTGAAGTTGAAATATCTTCATTAAGTTTGAAACCAAACTCATAACCACCAATAAACTGGAAACCGCGCGAGCTGCCGACACCCGGCAAGTTATTAAAATTTAATCCACCGCCCAAATAAAAACGTTTCGCGTCAAGCTTAAGACCTTCTGCTTGCGCCACCACTGGTGCACTAAGAATCGAAGCCGCAAACAATACTAAACCAACCATTTTTTTCATAAAAAACTCATGTATATAAATTAAAAAACGCATTTCACCATATTTAAGGACTGCCGCCAACTTTCAAAGCTACAATTACGGGGTAGCATGAAAATTAAAAATACACCAGAATACACGGCACTCATAACTTATTGAAATATTTAATTCCTGATGGCACGTCTAATCATTTTAATTGCCGTCGCAGGTATCGGTTTAATCCTGTGGCACAAAATCACAAAAGCACCGGCGGATGAACGTAAGAAGCTGATTTTCTGGAGTATTATCAGCATCGTCGTCGGTATATTGGGCATACTTGCAGTAACCGGCCATCTGAATGTGATTACAGCTGCCATTGCTGCATTAGTTGCGCTCGCCCCCCGCGCTATGCAATTTCTAAAATATTTGCCATTTATAAGCCGCCTCTACAAACAACAAGGACAATCGGGCAATAATGAGCAACATTCGGCGCCACCGCAACGTAAACAAGCTATGAGCGCAGAAGAAGCTATGGATATTTTAGGTTTAAAAACGGGTTACACCGATGAAAATGTCAAACTGGCTCATCGGAGAATGATGCAAAAAAATCATCCGGATCGAGGCGGCTCAGACTATCTGGCAGCACAGATTAATACCGCAAAAGATGTCCTGTTGGGGTAGATAGAAGCTGGACCTGCCCTCCACAATGCGCAAACGCCCGTTGGCGATTTCAACGCTGCTTTTGCGATAGAATATACCATCGACAACGCAGTCATTCTAAACACGATGATTTAGACGCTACCACAAAATCTAAACACTGAGATTTACACACCATGCCACTGAGTGACGAAAAAAAATTTAACACCCGAGATCGCATCAACCGTGATCCAGACTTCCGTGATGCCTTTTTAATCGAAGCAAGAAACATGTATAAAAAAGCATTACAATTTAATAACCAGCTAGAAGATGAAGTTAATCGCTTTGAACAAATATTAGGTGCCGAGCCTGAAAATTTTGAATTTACAGAAGGCGAACTTGACGAAATCGATATTTTCGAAAAAATCCTGGATGCTTACGACAGCCAGATACTGGAAGACGAAAAAAATTCCAGCACAATAAATTAAACACACCACCTGTAATGACGACACAGGAAAAATCTAATGCACACTTATAAATATACCATTTTAAAATCATCTTTCATTATAATGCTCGGTTTGTTTTTATACGCCTGCAAACAATCCACAGAAGATCCAAAATTAATTGCTGATAAATATTGGCAACACTTGCAAAGCGGTAACACCAGCGAAGCTGAAAAATTAATTTCCACAAACAGTAAGCGCGCTTTTGCTAATCACAACAACCGAATTGCTTCAATCGCACAATTAAATAACAGTGACGCAAAAACCATTGTCAGTACAACAATAACGACCATTAATCCAAAAACTCAGTTTAGTTACACAGAAACCTTCAATACCATTTTGGTCTTACAACAGGGAAAGTGGCGAGTTGACGTAAATGAGTCACAAATTCCACCCGCACTGTCGGCGCCCGAAGAGGAATTACAGCAACTAGCAGAAGAACTGTCAGAATCCATGCAGGACAATATTGAATCAATTGATGAAGCCATGAATGAAGGCATGCAACTATTAAACGAAGCGCTGCGTGATGGTTCAAAAGAAATGGGTGATTCACTCTTGCACATGATGAACGAACTTAACAGCAAAATGCATGAGTCTATCGACATGATGAAAGAGCGCCGCCAGCGTCAAACACAGCCATCACAAAATCAACCCGACCCTAAACAGGGCGAAGGCATAATCTAAACATCAAGCGGGCTTTTTACCCCTCGCCCGCCTTTGTTTAGCACGTGCGTATAAATCATTGTTGTTGATACATCTTTATGACCAAGCAATTCTTGCACCGTTCGTATATCGTATCCATTCTCAAGTAAATGCGTAGCAAATGAGTGCCTCAATGTATGAGGGCTTGCCGGTTTGTTTATGTTTGCGCGCCTAACCGCTTGTTTAATAGCACGCTGTATTGTTTGCGACGACATGTGATGACGAGCTTTACGGTTTGACCTAGGATCCAACCCAACTTTAGACGAAGGAAAAACATACTGCCACCCCCACTCTCGACACGCATTAGGATATTTTCGTTCTAGCGCAAAAGGCATATACACACAACCATACCCATTAGTAAGATCTTTATCGTGTAATACAGTAACGCGCTCAAGGTGCTGATTTAACATAGCAATGACCTTTTCCGGCAAAACCGTCACACGATCTTTACCACCTTTCCCCTGACGCACAAGAATTTCTTTGCGCTCAAAATCAATATCTTTTATACGTAAACGTAAACACTCCAATAATCGCATACCCGTCCCGTATAACAGTTGCGCCACCAACCCTCTTACACCATCAAGAGAAGATAAAATTGCATTTACCTCAATCACAGTTAATACCACCGGAAGACGTGTAGGTTTTTTCGCACGCGTCACATCTTCAAGCCAGGGCAAATCAACTTGCAACACCTGACGATACAAAAAAAGAATAGCATTCAAAGCCTGATTTTGAGTTGATGCAGATACATTACGCTTAACAGCCAGATAAGTAAGAAATGCTTCAATTTCAAGTCGGCCCATATCCTCAGGGTGTTTCTTATTATTAAAGATAATAAAACGCTTTATCCAACTAGTGTAAGACTGCTCCGTGCGAATACTATAATGAAGAGTCTGGATTCGATCTCGAACTTGATCCAATAAACGAGCTTTTGACATAACATCCTCCCTGATGCATTTATTTTTCTGATATCCATGTAAGAATTCACCTACATGATTGTTTTCTTTGATAAAACCAATAACACGTGTATGATACTAACGTAAATAATTATGTCAAATAGGATACCTATTTGTAGTTATATTGCTAAAAACAAAAAATGATTATTGTTGTTTGCAGTCACATTAAACAGTAATCCAAACATTAAAAGATAGTGGTTCATTTATTCATTTTCACCATTACCAATTTTTAGGTTTAGCAGCAT
>UOFE01000009.1_pt1 | contig 36576 bp, 34 predicted proteins | sample 1988381 | NCBI WGS metagenome assembly UOFE01 (sample SAMEA4712194, study PRJEB27164) | hydrothermal vent metagenome | biome: marine basaltic hydrothermal vent biome; feature: marine hydrothermal vent; material: mineral | place: Pacific Ocean | collected 2011-06-14/2011-07-23 | depth 1689 m
CACTGGCAAAAGATCTGGTGATGAAAGCTATCGAAAACGGTAAACATGTGGTGACTGCTAATAAGGCATTAATTGCAATCCACGGTCCCGATATTATGAAAGCAGCAGCCGAGCAGGGCGTGAGTGTTAGTTACGAAGCCGCAGTTGCTGGTGGTATTCCCATTATTAAAGCCATGCGTGAGGGTTTAGCCGGTAACAAAATTCAGTGGATTGCCGGTATTATAAATGGCACCGGTAATTTCATTTTGACGGAAATGCGTGATAAAGGGCGTGATTTTGCCGACGTTTTAAAAGAAGCGCAGGAACTGGGTTACGCTGAAGCCGATCCAACTTTTGATGTTGAAGGTATCGACGCAGCACACAAATTAACGATACTTGCCTCATTAGCTTTTGGCGTAGAGCTACAATTTGAAAAAATCTATACCGAAGGTATCAGTAAGATAACAACCGAAGATATGACTTATGCGGAAGAGTTAGGTTATCGCATTAAACATCTGGGTATTACTCGCAAAACAGAAAAAGGTATTGAGTTGCGTGTACACCCGACGCTTATCCCTGAGAAAAGACTTATCGCCAATGTTGATGGCGTAATGAATGCTGTACTGGTTTATGGTGATGCAGTTGGTCCTACATTGTATTACGGTGCAGGAGCCGGTGCTGAGCCTACGGCATCTGCAGTAGTAGCTGATATCATCGATACGGTAAGAACAATAGACGCACCATTGCATCATAAAGTACCACTGCTCGGTTTTCAGGACAACGCGATGCGTGATACGCCGATACTGGCAATCGACGATGTTGAAACAGCTTATTATTTAAGAATGGAAGCAGAAGATAAACCAGGCGTGCTAGCTGAAGTGTCTGATACCTTCGCGAAAAATAGTATCAGTATCGAAGCGGTTCTACAGAAAGAACCTGCGTCGGGTGAAAACAGTGTGCATCTAATTATGCTGACGCAGAAGTGTGTTGAGTCTAATGTGAATCAGGCAATAGAGGCGGTTGAATCGTTAGCTTCGGTTAAAGGCGGTGTGATTCGGATTAGGATGGAACATCTGGATTAATTTCTGTTTGTTTCTCGTTCCCACGCTCTCGCGTGGGAACGCATAGCCTTAAGATGATGCAACGGAATTTAACTAAAACCTATATTTATATATAGTCTGTCGCATCATTAAAAAGCGTGTTTATTCATTGCTCTATGCGTTACCACGCGGGAGCGTGGGAACGAGAAAGTCAAAGGCTTGAACCGCAGAGACGCGGAGGTGCAGAGAAACATTGAATGTTGTTGGTGTGTACGAACTTAGTCATTCCGGCATGTTTTTAGCCGGAATCCATCTATCAGGCTAGTGCAAGTCTTAGGCGTGGACACCGGCTAAAAACATGCCGGTATGATGTTGTTTTTATAATTATATTTATTTTTCTCTGCGCCTCCGCGTCTCTGCGGTTCAAGCTTTTAATGTTCCGACTGTTATTTTCACAAAAACGAAAGAATCTCTTTTTCAATCTCGTCTTTTTCAATAATCACTTTCTGAGTTATTGTCTTATCAAATAAACCACTAATAATCGCCGGAATCTTAATGTCGGCTTCTTTAGCTATCGATTTCAATGCATCAATATCATGCGTATCTTCTTCACCCGTTAACGCATTGGCTATTACAGGTGAAAACTTGGTCCATTCAGCGGTTGAATAAACAATAGTGACCAGTGGTTTATCTCTACACGTATCGTAGGCTTTAAAGCAGGTTGCAGTGTGAGGGTCCATCAAATAGCCACTCGAAAAAGCATCCTTAATGTATTGTTTGCCTTCATCATCGTTACAGAAGTCTGCCGAGAAAATTGACTGTATCTGATTGAGTTCGTCTTCAGTTAACTGGTAATGTTTATCATTGTCTAACTGGAGCATAAGTTCTTTTGTGCGCGCAGTGCCAAACAGATCAAAAAAGATACGTTCGATATTGGATGATTTTAAAATATCCATTGCCGGTGAAGTAGTGGGGATGACGGCTGAATTTCTCAGATCATAAGCGCCAGTGTTAATTAGTTGGGTCAGAATATTGTTGTTGTTTGAAGCAATTAATATTTTTTCAACAGGCAGTCCCATCTTCATCGCGTAGTAACTACCGAGTGCATTACCGAAGTTGCCGCTTGGCACATTGAGATAAACCCTGTCACCTAACGTAATCGCATTCTGGCGTACCAGTTCCAGGTAAGAATGCATGTGGTACATAGTTTGGAAGATAATTCGACCAAAATTGACCGAGTTGGCCGCAGATAAAAGAATATTTTTTTCTTTCAACGTGTCTTTGAAAGCTTTCGATGACAGTAACTGTTTAAGTGCATTTTGAGTGTCATCAAAGTCCCCTTTTACGCCGATGACTTTCAGGTTATTAGCATCTTCGGTGACCATCTGTAAACGTTGAACATCTGATGTGCCTCCATCAGGGTACATGCAGGCAACTTGTACATTGGCTTTATTTTTAAACGTCTCCAATGCTGCGGGACCTGTATCACCAGATGTAGCTGCGAGGATGAGATAATGTTCGTTCCGGTTTTGCGCGATAGATGATAATACGGTGCCAAAAGGTTGCAATGCCATGTCTTTAAATGCACGCGTTGGACCATGCCATAACTCGCTGACATAGAGGTCATCTTTTACTTTTACCACCGGAACCGGATTACTGGGATCATCAAAAGCATCATAAAGAGACAATGCTTTTTCGATAATGCTGGCATCTATATCAACGTCAAAAGCGGTGAGTATCGCTCTAGCTAGTGTTTTGTAGTCTGAGTTGATGTGCTCTTTTAAAAAATTTTCACCCAGTTCAGGTAATGACTCAGGAGAATAAATACCGCCAAAAGACGAAATAGGCGCAAGAATCGCCTCAGAAAAGCTGACTTTTTCAGGATGCTGTCCGTCATTGCCGCGGGTTTCTATAAAATGCATGGTCAATCCAAAAATTGTTTCAAAATATTAGCAATGAATTATAGCGAATTCACGCACTTACTACATTAATTTTAGGGATAAATTTGAACGTGTTTTAATCAGCTCAGTAAACTCATGACGACCAATCTCTTCGGCACCTAAGGTTTGTAGGTGATTAGAATGAACCTGCGCGTCAATCAGATACGGTTTTATTACAGTACAAAGATGGTGGATGACGACTTTTGATGCGTCTTTTACTGTGCTGAACATGGATTCACCAAAAAATATATCACCCAATATTAAGCCATACATGCCGCCAACCAGCTTTTCCTCTTGCCAGCATTCGATGGAATGAGCAATGCCGACATCATGTAACTGACAATATACATTTAACATATCATCAGTAATCCAGGTGCCGGTATCGGCCGCCCGTGGTTTGGCGCAGGCGAGCATGACGTTTTTAAATGCAGTGTCGATTTTAATGGTGAAAGCATGGTTGTTCAGTGTGCGTTTAAAACTTCGTGAAGTGTGAAATTTTTCAGGAAATAATACGCAACGTGGATTGGGCGACCACCAAAGGACAGGTTGGTCATCTGAGTACCAGGGAAAAATGCCCCGCTTGTAAGCTTCGATAACAAGCTCAGGAGTAAGTCGTTCGCTTGCTGTGAGTAATCCATCAGGTTCTGTTAGCGCGGTGCTTACACTGGGAAATTTGAAATCATTATCTTCTAGCCAGATTATTTGTGACATGATATTTGTTTTGCCAGTCCCAAGCTGTGGGATGCTTCCATACGATGCCCTCTTCCTCTGGGAGAGGGCATCGTCGAAAGCACCCTCATTCTAACCTTCTCCCCGAGGGAGAGGGGACTGTTTTTTAAAAGGCGATGATTCTAATAGCAACACACTGTGCTGCTCCATCGCTAATGTTTCACGCTGCAAAAAATCTTTTATTGCAACTCTAAACTCATCGTTTGCAATCCAGTGTGCAGACTGCGTTTTTGTCGGTAAAAAACCTCGCCATATTTTGTGCTCACCCTGTGCACCGGGTTCGAATGTTTTTAACTGATTATTGATGCAGTAATCAATGCCGGTGTAATAACACACTTCGAAATGCAGATTGTTGTAGTTTTTGCTGCACCCCCAGTGGCGGCCGTAGAGTTTGTCTTTGCTTACAAAACAAATGGCAGCGGCGACCGTTCTATTTTCATGGTATGCGAAAACAGCTATCAGTTTGTGTGAAACGGCTTTGAAAAAGTCTAGTGTTAAGGTGGGTGCGCCCGATTTTTTCATAAACGTAACGCGATAAAATGCGTACAGCATCTCCCACTGTTCTTCATTCAGGTTTTCGCCACGAATAGTTTCAATACGAATATTGTTTTTGCTAATGGTTTTGCGTTCACGTTTTATATTCTTACGCCGTTTCGATGTTAAGTGCGAAAGGAAATCATCGAACGAAGAATAGTTTTGATTTTTCCAGTGATACTGGCAATCAATACGAAGGAGTAAGTTACGCTCGTCTAATAACTGGATGTCATCGTTCTCACAGAATAAAAAATGAGCTGATGATAGGCCATTTTTTTCTGAATAGGCGATGAGTGCATCAATCAAGCCTTGTTTAATGGTTTGTGATTCAACTAACTTACCGTTTTTATCAGTATGACTTTTTAATGCTAATAATCGTGGCCCTTGTGCAGGCGTGAAAGGAATAGATGTGACCAGTTTAGGGTAATACGCCAGACCATTTTTTTGATAGGCATCAGCCCATGCCCAGTCAAAAACAAACTCACCGTAAGAATTATCTTTTATATAAGCGGGGCAGGCACCAATGAGTGCTTTGCCATCATAAAGCAGGCAATGTTGCGGTTGCCATCCCCACTTTTTAAGGCAGTCATGTTGTTCCAGCGCGTTGAGAAAATCGTGTTCGATAAAGGGATTTGAATCATCGATGAGTTGATTCCAGTGTTCGGCTTTTATACTGGCGATATTATCTGTAAAGACGATATTCATTTTATAATAGCTAGTAATATTGTCATTCAGATTGATAGCGACACATTTGCCCGATAAAAATGTGGCTTGTCATTCCCGAATGTTTCTATCGGGAATCCATACCTTGTGTAACTAATGACGCTGGATCCCCGACAAAAGCATTCGGGGATGACAGTGGTTTTTGGATTGTAGGCTTACAGTATAACGGCTAGCTCTCACTGGCTAAATCATCCAGATAGCGTTCTGCGTCTAATGCTGCCATACAACCGGTACCTGCCGAAGTGACTGCCTGGCGATAAACATGATCCATGACATCGCCCGCAGCAAAAACACCCTCTACATTGCAGGCGGTTGCATTACCTTGAGCACCACCTTGCACACTCAAGTAACCATTTTGAATTTCAAGTTGGCCTTCAAAGATGCCAGTATTCGGTTTATGGCCGATGGCGATGAAAACACCTTGCAGGTCGATTTCTTTGGTGCTGTCGTCTTTCACATTTTTGATGCGCATACCGGTTACACCGCTGTCGTCACCGAGCACTTCGTCGAGCACGCTATCTAGTTCAAGCGTAATGTTTCCGTTTTTTGCTTTTTCAAATAATTTATCAGACAGAATTTTTTCAGAGCGGAACTCATCGCGGCGATGCACGATGACAACTTCTTCTGCAATGTTAGACAGATATAACGCTTCTTCAACAGCGGTGTTACCGCCGCCAATAACGGCAACCCTCTGGTTCTTATAAAAGAACCCATCGCAAGTTGCACAGGCAGAAACGCCTTTTCCTTTAAATGCTTCTTCCGATTCCATTCCCAGATACATGGCGCTGGCGCCAGTGGCAATGATGAGCGCGTCGCAGGTGTAGGTATTTGAATCACCGGTCAGGGTAAAAGGACGCTGCTTAACATCGACTGCATTGATATGGTCAAAAATGATTTCAGTGCCAAATCGTTCGGCATGTGCCTGCATGCGTTGCATGAGCTCTGGACCCTGTACGCCTTCGTTATCGCCTGGCCAGTTGTCAACATCGGTGGTGGTGGTTAATTGACCACCCATTTCCATGCCTGTTATTACAACAGGGTTAAGGTTTGCACGTGCTGCGTAAACCGCTGCAGTGTAACCTGCAGGGCCAGAGCCAAGGATTAATAGACGTGCGTGGCGTGTTTCACTCATGTTTGTCTCCAACTAAAGCAATTGGTATTTGTAGGGTTAATGGCTGCCCTTACTACGATGGGCAAGTATATTAGCAAATCTTAATGACAATTGTTTTCTATATAAGTTTGTTTTTCATGATAATTACCTTAAGGGGTTTTAGTGTGAAAATACGACTAGAACGAATGCTGCAGCCTCTCCTCTAAATTCCTGATATTTTACCGCATGCGGGGTATAATCTTGCTCACTATAACCAGAATCTGTACCAGAGATACTCTGATTAAGTCCAATTATTTTAGACTTGTTAAAATCGTCTGTATCTTCCTCGAAGTTCGTTACAATAGAATGACTATTACGCCTCACTTCGTGAAAGATACAGACGATTTTTCCTACGTCTGAAATGAATTAACTTAATCAGAGCATCCCTGGCAGATCAGTATAAAAACGGGTACCTAGTTTGGCACAAGCGCGCCGTACAAAAACAACAAAAAATTCGGAAAAAAGTGCTGTTATCGCGACGCAATTGCAACGCGGTCTGCGCGAAGGCGCGATGCTGGTTCTTATGGCATTGGCTCTTTTTCTGTTTACTGCTCTGGTAACCTATCATTCTGCCGATCCCGGCTGGTCGTATACCGGTTCAAGAGAAGCTATCCACAATGCTGCAGGTGTCGTCGGCGCCTGGTTTTCTGATGTCTTGTACAACTTGTTTGGTTATCTCTCGTTTTTGTTTCCCGTCATTATTGCTTACAGCGGCTGGTTGGTTTTGCGTAGTAATCATATCGAAGTAGATAAAGATATTGATTACCATGAAATGGGTATTCGGTGGATGGGATTCTTCGTTACTGTCGCAATGGGTTGTGCCTTAACCAGTATGCACTTTTCCCTCACGGAAGGGCAGCTGCCTTTGGACGGTGGCGGTATTTTGGGCATGTGGTTGAGTGATGCCATGGCAGGTGCCATGGGGTTGTTGGGTTCGACTCTTATTTTATTGGCAGTATTTCTTGCCGGTATCACCTTATTTAGCGGTGTTTCCTGGTTTAGAGTAATTGATGCAATTGGGCAAGTGGCGCTATACGTGTATGACTGGATACACGATAAGGTTTTTATTTTTATCGATTCTCAACAGGAGAAAAAAGCCGGTGAAGAAGCCAAGCAACAGCGTCAGGAAGTGGTTGCGGCAAGTAAGAAAAAACGAGAAGTGCGTGAAGCCAAAGGCAGTCCTGAAGTGCGTATCGAGCCGATTATCAAAAAAGTTGAAATTTCTGAGCGCATGGATAGAGAGAAACAGATTCAATTATTTGAAGCGCCCAGCGATTCAGAATTACCTGCATTACGATTATTAGACCCACCCAAACCGCATGAAAAAGGCTTTTCAACCGAAGCGCTAGAAGCATTATCCAGATTGCTTGAGATAAAACTGTCTGACTTCGGCGTAGAGGTCGAAGTGGTTGCCGTGCACCCCGGCCCGGTTATTACCCGTTTTGAAATGGAACCAGCGGCTGGTGTCAAAGCCAGCAAAATTACGGCGCTATCAAAAGATCTGGCACGTTCTTTATCTGTGCCCAGTATTTTAGTGGTTGAAGTTATTCCGGGAAAAACCTGCGTCGGTTTAGAGATACCTAACGAGCATCGAGAGATTGTGTCATTAAGTGAGATTTTAATGTCTAAACAATATGATAACTCGGCCTCACCATTAACTCTTGGTCTGGGTAAAGATATTGCAGGTCATCCAGTGGTGGCTGATCTCGGTAAGATGCCGCATTTACTGGTTGCAGGAACCACCGGTTCGGGTAAGTCAGTCTGTGTGAATGCCTTGCTGATTAGTCTGTTATACAAGAGTAAACCTGATGAAGTACGGCTGATTCTTATCGATCCAAAGATGCTGGAATTAAATGTTTACGAGGGTATCGCACATCTGCTAACACCCGTGGTAACCGACATGAAAGAAGCCGCGAATGCGTTACGCTGGTGTGTCGGTGAAATGGATTCACGTTATGAATTAATGGCGGGTTTAGGTGTCAGAAATATTGCGGGTTTTAATCGCAAAGTGAAAGAAGCCATAGAGGCGGGTGAACCGATTGAAGACCCGACTTTTAATCCTGACGTGCATCCACCAGGTACACAGCCACAAAAATTAAAACCGTTACCCTATATCGTGGTGGTGGTCGATGAGTTTGCAGACCTGTTTATGGTCGTGGGTAAAAAGATTGAAGAACTCATCGCGCGTATCACGCAGAAAGCACGTGCTGCCGGTATTCATCTAATTCTTGCTACGCAACGTCCATCTGTTGACGTGGTAACAGGATTGATTAAATCCAATATACCAACACGGATTGCGTTTCAGGTTTCATCGCGTGTGGATTCGCGAACCATTCTTGATCAGATGGGTGCAGAAAATTTATTAGGCCATGGTGATATGTTGTACATGGAAGCCGGTAGCAGCCTGCCTATCCGTGTTCACGGTGCTTTTGTTGATGACCATGAAGTGCACAAAGTAGTGGCTTTTCTTAAAGAACAAAATGAACCAGATTATATCGAAGCGATCGTACAGGAACAGGCGGTTGTACTGCCGGGTGAAAAGTCTGCAAACGGTGCTGGCGAAGATATCGATGCGCTTTATGATGAAGCGGTAGCCATTGTTACTCAAACCCGCAAGGCTTCGATTTCTTATGTGCAACGACGATTGAAAATTGGATACAACCGTGCGGCCAGAATGATTGAAGAGATGGAGGCAGCGGGTGTGGTGACAGCTATGCAGTCAAACGGTTCGCGTGAAGTGTTAGCGCCACCGCCGGTGGAATCGTAGAGTTTAACTAATAAAGGACTCCTGTAAATAGAGTACATTTTAATTGCTTGTCATTCCCGAATATTTTTGTCGGGAATCCAGTGTTGGTAAAATGACTGTGTTCCCGATAAAAACACTCGGGAACGACAGGTGCCACTGCACCAAACTTTTTTAAACTTGTAAACAATTGCATTTTATATTTATGAAAATACTTTTTATTAATACTTTTTATTTTCTTGTTCTGATTTCAAGTATTGCTTTCTCATCAGAGAAGCAATTATCGACAGGCGAACGTTATCTGGAAAACTTCCTGGCAGATATACAGACACTGCAAGCAAACTTTCAGCAGACATTGCGTACACATGAAGGCGAAATTTTGCAGCAAACAGAAGGACAGTTTTACCTGAATCGTCCGGGTAAGTTCCGTTGGAATTATAAGCTGCCTTATGAGCAGGAAATTGTTTCAGATGGTGAAAGAGTCTGGATTTATGATGTTGATCTTCAGCAAGTGACGGTGCAAAGGCAAGATGTTAGTTTGCCTTCATCACCGATGGCATTATTGCAGGACAGTTCAAAACTGTATGAAAGTTTTAATGTGGTTCCTTTAGACCAACACGAAGGTGTATATCGTTTGAAGTTGGAAAGTAAAACCAGTGCTTCAGATTTTTCAGAAATTGTTGTCGGTCTCGATAAAAGTGGTTTACGGTTTATGCAATTACACGATCAGTTTGAGCAAGTGACCGATATCATTTTTTCAGATATAGCAACTAACCTAAAATTGGATAACAAATTATTTAATTTTGTACCGCCCGAAGGGGTAGATGTTTTTGGTGGGTAAGGTAGAAAATGTCTGCCGAACTATTTGATGATATCGACCAACCTTATCGCCCTCTGGCTGACAGAATGCGACCGCAGCTGCTCAGTGAATACATTGGTCAGAAACATATTATCGGCGCAGGTAAAACATTAAGTAAGGCTATCGAAAATCAAACGCTTCATTCGATGGTTTTTTGGGGGCCACCGGGAACCGGTAAAACCACGTTAGCAAAAATCATTGCCAATTCTGTTCAGGCACATTTTATTAGTTTATCTGCCGTACTCTCTGGCGTTAAAGATATTCGTGAAGCAATTTCGCAGGCGCAGCAGTGGCAGGCGCAAGGCGAGAAAACCATCTTGTTTGTTGATGAAGTGCATCGTTTTAATAAATCACAACAGGATGCTTTTTTACCTTACGTCGAAGATGGCACAATTTATTTTATTGGCGCCACCACTGAAAACCCTTCATTTGAATTAAATAATGCGTTGCTGTCACGTGTAAAGACTTACGTATTAAAGTCTCTGTCTGTCGATAGTCTAATACAGGTAGTTAAAACGGCTCTCGAAAATGATGAGCAGTTACAGCAGAAAAATATCAGTATTGATGAAACTTCATTATCGTTGTTAGCGCATGTGTCTGACGGTGATGCCAGGCGGGCATTAAATTTTCTGGAAATCGCATGTGATTTGGCTGAACCCGAAACTGATAATTCTGATGCAGAATCGTCTGACAGGTTTTACATCGACAAAAATATAATTGAGGATGTTACTTCGCAGAGCCTGCGTCGATTTGATAAAGGCGGTGACTTATTTTACGAACAGATATCAGCATTGCATAAATCAGTAAGGGGGAGTAACCCAGATGCTTCACTGTACTGGTTTACACGTATGATAGATGGTGGCTGTGATCCTGTTTATATTGCCCGCCGTGTCGTGAGAATGGCATCAGAAGATATCGGTAATGCTGATCCCAGAGGATTACAGCTGTCGCTAGATGCCTGGCAAACTTATGAGCGACTTGGTAGCCCCGAAGGAGAGCTGGCAATAGCGCAAGCAATTGTTTACCTGGCTTCTACTGCCAAGAGTAATGCGGTCTATATGGCGTACAAACAGGCCATGGCCGATGCGCAAAGCTCAGCTTCATTAGATGTGCCCGAGCATTTGAGAAATGCGCCAACCCAGCTGATGAAAGACATCGGTTATGGTAAAGATTACCGTTACGCTCACGATGAAGAGGATGCCTTTGCTGTGGGTGAATACTATTTTCCTGAAGAGATGGGGGAGAGAGAATACTACCAGCCCGTTGACCGTGGCTTAGAAGCTAAGATAAAAGAAAAACTGGACCGTTTGCGGGCGTTAAACAAAAACGACTAAGTATCTCCTCGAGAAAATAAAAGTCTGAGTCAAAAGATTTACCGCAGAGACGTGGATTAGGGCAGGACGCTTGCAAGTAGAACAATGCAGGAGCAATTGTCGAGGCGCAGAAAAAAACATATACAATAATAAAAAATACTGTCATACCGGCATGTTTTTAGCCGGTATGATGAGGTTAGTATGCACCAGTATAATAGTTTTCCCCTGCACCTTCGCGTCTCTGCGGTTCAGGCTTTAAAATCATCTGTAAAAAAACCTACCGTTCATCGGTTGGTCTTGTTCGTTCACCGCATATTTTCAATTTCTTACTATACTAAATCAGTAACTTATAACGAACATAGAATAAAGATGACAAGAGATCAGGAACGAGCCTCAGCAGACGGATATTGTATACAGGTTTTGATTATCAATGGAGAAGTTCAAAATCAGCTTTCTCATAAATCGTTTTATATCGAAAATATCGGTAAAGGCGGTTTTCGTTTCTTATCGGATGTCAGTTTTGATCTTGAAGATCGAGTGCAAGTATTGCTCCGTTTCCCCAATGGTTATTCTCAAGAAGTATTAGGTCGAATTTGCTATAGCGACCCGCTTGATGATAATCAATTTGCATTTGGTTTTAGTGTAATAGAAGGTTTCTATTCACTTAAGTCGTCAGCAGGTTGATCCTTTTATCTAACCTGATTGCTTTGCCATACTATTTATGGCTCTTGAATTTATAATCCATCGTTAAATCTGGCTGAAAAGTCTCAATCAATCCCAAACTATTTTCAGCTTAATAGTGTGGTTTCAACATTAACTAATATTTTTGAATTTAATCCGGTGTGGATTAATGGCCGCTTCTTCACCTAATCGTTTAACGCGATCAGCTTCGTATTCAGTATAGTTGCCTTCATACCAGGTGGTTTTACTGTCGCCTTCAAATGCCAAAATGTGTGTGGCTATACGATCAAGAAACCAGCGATCGTGTGAGATGACAACGACGCAACCGGGAAAATTAAGTATGGCTTCTTCAAGTGCGCGTAATGTTTCAACGTCAAGATCGTTTGTTGGTTCGTCGAGTAGTAACAGGTTGCCACCACTTTTTAATAACTTTGCTAGATGTACCCGGTTGCGTTCACCACCCGACAGGTCCTTGATAAATTTTTGCTGGTCTTCACCTTTGAAATTAAAACGACTGACATAACCACGAGACGGTACGGTGTAGTTTCCGATGGTGATGTTATCTAACTCATCCGATATCTCGCCCCATACCGTATTTGTCTCAGTCAAGCTATCACGTGATTGGTCGACATAAGCGATTTCCACGGTCTCACCTGTTTTAAATGAGCCTGAATCAGGTGTTTCTTCGCCAGTTATCAAGCGGAATAAAGTTGTTTTACCTGCGCCATTCGCACCGATAATGCCGACGATGCCACCACGCGGTAAACTAAAACTCAAGTTTTCATAAAGTAATTTATCGCCGTATTTTTTGCTTATGTTATTAGCTTCAATGACCAGTTCACCGAGACGAGGGCCAGGCGGTATATAAAGTGATTGTGTCTCAGAACGTTTTTGAAAATCAGTCGAGGTGAGTTCTTCAAAACGTTGCATTCGTGCTTTGCTTTTTGCCTGACGAGCTTTAGGGTTTGAACGTACCCACTCTAGCTCGGCTTTGATGGTCTTTTGACGCCCGGCTTCTTTTTTCTCTTCACTGGCAAGGCGTTGTTCTTTTTGTTCCAGCCATGATGAATAATTACCTTCCCATGGAATACCGCGTCCGCGATCGAGTTCCAATATCCAGCCAGCCACATTATCAAGGAAGTAACGATCATGGGTGACAGCAACCACTGTTCCCGGGTATTCTTTTAGAAAACGCTCTAACCAGGCAACCGATTCGGCATCGAGATGGTTGGTGGGTTCATCGAGAATTAACATGTCAGGTGAAGACAACAGCAAGCGACATAGCGCAACACGTCGACGTTCACCACCCGATAGCTTGCTTACATCAGCCTCCCATGGTGGCAGACGCAATGCATCCGCTGCGATTTCCAGTTTGTTCTCAAGGTTGTGTGCATCAGCAGCTTGAATTAAATTTTCAAGTTTTGCCTGCTCGCTTGCCAATGTATCAAAATCTGCATCGGGTTCTGCATACGCAGCATAAACTTCTTCAAGTTTTTTCTGTGCATTGATAATGACACTTAAACCTTCCTCGACATTTCCGCGTACATCTTTGGTTTCATCAAGTTGAGGTTCTTGTTGTAAATAACCAATACGTAGATCAGAAGCCGGGCGCGCTTCACCGATAAAGTCGGTATCAACCCCCGCCATAATTCGCAGTAACGTTGATTTACCTGAACCGTTGTAACCCAGTACACCAATTTTTGCGCCAGGGAAAAAATTTAAATAAATATCTTCGAGAATAACTTTTTTAGGAGGAACGACTTTGCCAAGACCGTTCATGGTGAAAACGTATTGCGCCATAATTTTCTTTGATGAATTTTATAAAGTTTAGATTATACGCATAATTACATATCAATTGGAATGCTGTAATACGTTAGTGTAATCGTTTTGATTTATCACTATAAATACGAAAATGATAAATATCCATAATAAGAAACTTTTAGTGTGCAGTTTCGTCTTATTAGTTAGTGCTTATTTGAGGAAGGGTCATGGTTAGAAAAAATGATAACAAGATTAGTCTTGCACATTTTCAGGTAGACCGTTTTGTGCAACAAAATGGTGAGTGGTTTTATGCGACGAGAGAAGGTGTGGAACGAGGGCCTTTTGTAACAAAAGAAATGGCGAAAGAAGATTTGTCAGCTTATATACATCATTTGAGTAATGTGGAGTTATACGGACATTAACCAGAGTTGTCTTAAGAAATATTAAGCTGCTTTTGCATCAAGGCTTCTCATAAAATTTTCAGCCCAGTCTATAGCTTTGTAACCTTTCGGCGTTAGTTGACTGATGTGAATAATGCCATCAATGACGGCTGCAAAGAGAAGAGCGGCAGCAGCATTGTCCTGATTCCAGTCGTAACCTTGTTGGTTCATGTCACGCCAGGTTTTTATTATCGCTTCGTAATAGGATGTAGGAATCTCATTCGCGCAGTGAACCAGTGCATATTTTGCAATGACCTTTCGAATAGCGGTTAATTCTTTATTCATGGAGCTCCTTCCATTGAATTCGAAGCGAGTTGTCAGTATAACGCCATATTCGGCTTCAAGTATACCGTTTGTCATATTAGAAAGATTACAGGAGTCTGTTAGAGTACGTTTTTTATATTTTGATAGGAGTCAATACAATGCACGTTAAAGGTCTGTTTTTTATACTAATAATTACCGCAAGTTCGTTTGTAAATGCTGTTGATTTTGGCAGTCTTGCTGATTCTGTCGATAAAGATAAAGCATCTGATTCGGTTGACGAGGACAAACTCAAGGGGTCGGTCAGCTCAAATGGAGTGGATTACAAGGCTGCTGCAGACTCAGTTGATAAAGATAAGGCAAAAGACGCCGTTGATATGGATAAAGCCAAAGGTGCTTTTGGCTATTGATTTAATGATTTGGAATTAACTGCTCCCGCATGTTTTGTGGGAGCAGTATCCTATTGATTATTCAGTGAATAACCAATGAACCCCATAACTTTATTAGCTGTTTTTTTTCAATATCTTCACTACATTTTTACATTTACCCCTTCTCGGCGAATCTCTCATTTGTCAAAAATAAATATTCTACTGCTTTATTCAGAATTATCAGTAAGTTATTGATATACAACAACACTGCTTATTTGATAAGATTGCGCCATTTTTAAACCCTCCATTTTAAGCATAATGGGTAGCGGCAGTCGTCGCGATAGATATTTAGGAGTTGGGATGTTTTCCAAAGAGACAACGATTGAAGGTTATGATGAAGCGTTATGGTCTGCTATGCAGCATGAGGTAAGTCGTCAGGAAGAGCACATAGAACTAATTGCATCAGAAAACTACGCGAGTCAGCGTGTGATGCAGGCACAAGGTTCGTTGTTAACTAATAAATACGCAGAAGGTTATCCTGCACGTCGTTATTACGGTGGCTGTGAGAATGTAGATGTTGCCGAGCAGCTTGCTATCGAACGCGTCAAACAATTATTTGGTGCGGAGTATGCGAATGTGCAACCGCATTCAGGTTCGCAGGCAAATGCAGCAGTTTATATGGCATTGTGCAAGCCGGGTGATACGATATTAGGTATGTCGTTGGCTGATGGTGGTCACCTTACACACGGTTCACACGTCAGTTTTTCTGGAAAAATTTATAACGCTGTTCAATATGGTTTGAATAATGAAACCGGTATTGTTGATTACGATGAAGTGCAGCGTTTGGCTGATGAGCACAAACCAAAAATGATTGTAGCCGGTTTTTCTGCTTATTCACAGGTGATGGACTGGGATCGTTTTCGCGCTATTGCAGATTCTTGTGGCGCATACCTTTTCGTCGATATGGCACATGTGGCTGGACTGGTTGCTGCCGGTTTATACCCAAATCCGGTTGGTGTTGCTGATGTTGTTACTTCTACTACGCATAAAACTTTACGTGGTCCTCGTGGTGGAATTATTCTGGCCGGTGAGAAATCATTACTGAAGAATGAAGAAATTTCTAAGAAGTTAAACTCTGCTATTTTTCCAGGTACGCAGGGCGGTCCTCTGATGCACGTTATCGCGGCTAAAGCGGTAGCGTTCAAAGAAGCGCAGGAACCAGAGTTTACGACTTACCAGAAGCAGGTTATCGTTAATGCAAAAGCGATGGCTAAAGTTGTACTTGATCGAGGCTACAAAGTTGTTTCGGGTGGCACTGATAACCATCTATTCCTCTGGGATCTCACAACAAAAGAACTAACCGGTAAAGTTGTTGAAGCCGAGTTGGGTAAAGCACACATCACAGTGAATAAAAATGCTGTGCCTAACGATCCGCAATCACCCTTTGTTACCAGCGGTATTCGTGTGGGTACGCCAGCAATTACCACGCGTGGTTTTAGTGAGCAAGATGCGACGGATTTAGCGATCTGGATGTGCGATATTATTGACAGTATTGAAAATGATAAGTCTGATTCTACAATCGTTGATGGTGTTCGTGAAAAAGTCACAGCAATCTGCAAACGATTGCCTGTGTATGAATATTAAATTTATTTGCTATAAATAATAGACAGGATTTAACCAACAAAAAATAATGTATTGCCCATTCTGTTCAACGCCAGATACACGTGTCGTCGATTCGCGACTCACCAATGATGGTGATCAGGTTCGCCGACGTCGAGAATGTGTGTCATGTGCTGAGCGTTTTACGACATACGAAAGCGCAGAGCTTAATATGCCGCGTATCGTTAAGCAGGATGGCAGTCGGATGCCTTTTAAAGAAGAAAAGTTGGCCGCTGGTGTGATGCGGGCGTTGGAGAAGAGACCGGTCAATACAGAGCAGATTGATGCCGCTTTAAACCGCATCAAACATCAATTGTTGGCGGCAGGTGAGCGTGAAATTAATTCAGCCACAATCGGAAACCTGGTGATGGAAGAATTATTAGCGTTGGATCAAGTGGCGTATATCCGTTTTGCATCGGTCTATCTCGATTTTAGCGACATCAATGCATTTCGTGATGCGATAGAAAAAATAGAGCAAACCAAAGCGACAAAGAAAAAGCGTTAGTCGTCGTGCGGTTTTGCTGCTTCGTCAATCAAGCACCTTAAATTACCATTATGGCTAGTAGCGTTGAATACATGCAACATGCGATACGACTCGCAAAAAAAGGGCGCTGTAGTACAGAGCCCAATCCAAGAGTCGGTTGTGTCATCGTTAAAGATGGTCAGGTAGTTGGTGAAGGCTGGCATAAGCGAGCCGGTGATGCGCATGCAGAAATAAATGCCTTAGAACAGGCCGGAAGCAATGCCAGTGGTGCTACGGTTTTTGTTACCCTGGAACCCTGTAGCCACACTGGTAAAACGCCACCGTGTGCAGATGCATTAATTCAGGCAGGCGTAGGCAAAGTTATCGCGGCTATGCAAGATCCCAATCCGCTGGTTGCTGGAAAAGGATTAAAAAAATTACAGGAAGCAGGAATTGAAGTAGAAAGCGGCTTGCTTGAAACACAGGCGCGGGAATTAAATCCCGGCTTTATCAAACGTATGGAATCTGGGCGTCCATTCGTGCGAGTCAAGCTTGCTATGAGTCTGGATGGTCGCACTGCGATGGCATCAGGTGAAAGTAAGTGGATTAGCAGTGATGCATCGCGTGATGATGTGCAGCGTTTACGTGCTGAGAGTTCGGCAGTATTAACAGGTATCGACACGGTACTGGCGGATAATCCATCGATGAACGTCAGGTTGTCTGCCGAGGTATTAGGTGTTGATGAGATTAAACAGCCTAAACGTATTGTGCTAGATAGTCAGTTGAGGATGCCAGCAGCGGCAAAAATAATAAATAGTGAAGGCGATAGTGGCGGTGAGTGTGTTGTATATACCACAGTGAATGTGGATAACAAAAATGACTACCCCTATATAATCGAAAACATCGTAACGCTGGATGGCAGAATAGATCTTCAGGTGTTAATGAAGAATCTGGCAAAAGATGAAATAAATTTATTGCACGTAGAAGCCGGTTCGGTTTTATGTGGTGCTCTTTTAAAAAATGACCTCGTCGATGAAATCATTATTTATATGGCGCCACACATAATGGGTGATGATGCAAAGGGGCTGTTTCACCTGCCTGGATTAGAAAAAATGGAAGATAGAATTGCGCTGCAATTAAAAGATGTGCGTTCTATCGGTAATGATATTCGTATTACGTTACTGCCATACCGTAAAGGTTAAATGGCTGTTTAATATTTTTTAGATAAGAGGTTATTAATGTCAACAGTTGTTGTTGCAATGAAAGCGGGAAAAGTCTGCATCGCTGCAGATAGTCTAACTAGTTTTGGTGATTTAAAGCTGAGTTCAAAATACGATGCCGCTCACGATAAAATTTTGCGCCATGATGAAAACTACTTGGGCATTGTCGGTAGTGCTGCGCATCAACTGGTTTTGGAAAGTGTGTTCGCCAGCAAAAAAATTATCGATAGTAAAATCGAAATCGATCTCTCGTCACGAATTTCAATATTCGAAAGTTTTCGTGCATTACATCCGTTATTAAAAGAAAAATATTTTTTGAATGCAAAAGATGAAGATGATGATCCGTATGAGTCGACTCAGATTGATGCTTTGATTGCTAATCCTTTTGGTATCTTCGGTGTGCATTCTCTCAGAGAAGTAACTCAGTATAAAAAGTTCTGGGCGATAGGCTCTGGTGCAGAATATGCTTTAGGCGCAATGCATGCTGTTTTTGATAAAGCGGCGACTGCGAAAGAAATCGCACATGCCGGTGTGGCAGCGGGTGCTGAATTCAATAATGCATCAGCTATGCCTCTGTCGAGTTATGTCATCGAATTACAAAAATCGAAAGGTACGCAGAAACCCAAAGCGAGCAGAAAAAAGACCTCGAAAACAAAGTCGAAAAAGAAATAACTGACTCATGTTTACTGGGATAATCGAAGCTGTTGGACGTATCCAGAATATCGAACCTGTCGGTGGCGATATGAGATTGCATGTCGGTGTGGGATCGCTAAATATGAATGACGTGCAACTGGGTGATAGTATTGCAGTAAACGGTGTTTGTTTAACTGCAATTGAATTTGATAAAGAAAGTTTTGTTGCAGATGTTTCTAACGAGACCATTTCGTTGACCAGTTTAAAAGAGCTTGCTACGGGAAGTGAGGTTAATCTGGAAAAGGCATTGTTACCCACAACACGTCTGGGCGGGCATCTGGTAAGCGGGCATGTTGATGGTCTGGGTGAAGTGATATCCATCAATGAAGAATCACGTTCTATTCAAATAATTATCAGATCGCCAGATGAATTAAAGCACTACATAGCGATGAAAGGCTCCATCTGTATAGATGGCACCAGTCTGACTGTAAATAAAATAACAAATGCTGATTTTGAAATAAATATCGTTCCGCATACACAGCAACAAACGATAATTAAAAATTATAAACCAGGGACAATGGTCAATCTTGAAGTGGATCTGATCGCGCGTTATCTTGAACGATTGTTATTGAAAAATGAAGACGAGCAAAATGGTGGTGTTACATTGGAAACATTAGTTAAAGCTGGTTTTGTAAATTGAGTATCCTCAGATTAAGTTGCAAGAAAATATTATGAAGTTAAATACCACAGAAGAAATTATCGAAGATATCCGCCAGGGTAAAATGGTCGTCATTATGGATGATGAAGACCGTGAGAATGAAGGCGATTTATTGATGGCATCCAGTGCAGTTACGGCTGATGATGTGAACTTTATGGCACGTTATGGTCGTGGCTTAATCTGTATCACGTTAACGCAGCAACGTTGTGAACAGCTCAATCTTCCTTTGATGATACATGGCACTGATGTTATTGAAAGTACCAATTTCACCATGTCTATCGAAGCAGCAGAAGGTGTGACCACGGGTATTTCAGCCGGTGATAGAGCGGTAACCATTCTCGCTGCTGTTAAAGAGGACGCTACGCCAAAAGACATCGTACAACCCGGTCACATATTTCCTTTGATGGCTCAACCTGGTGGTGTGTTAACTCGAGCCGGACATACTGAAGCGGGTTGCGATCTGGCCGGTCTGGCCGGTTTGGAAGCGAGTTCGATGATTGTTGAGATATTAAATGAAGATGGCTCTATGGCTCGTCGCCCTGATCTGGAAACATTTGCTAAAGAACATGATCTAAAAATCGGTACCATCGAAGATTTGATTAGTTATCGATTGAAAAACGAGAAAACCGTTGAACGAATTGCGGAATGTGATTTTCCTTCTGAAAATGGTGATTTTAAATTATATGCATACCGCAATAGTCTGGATTTATTAACGCACTTTGCATTGCTTCATGTTGATGGTGAACTTCATTCAGATGAAGTCGTTACGGTACGCGTCCATATGAAAAATGCATTAACAGATGCATTTGGTTCGTTGGACGCAAAATCATGGCCACTACAAGATGCGCTTAAACAAGTTGCGAAATCAAAGCAGGGTGTGGTTGTCGTATTGAGTTTACCTGATGAAAATGCAGCTATACTACAGTGGATGGCTGAACATTCTGACAATGATTTACCAGAAGTTGTAAAAACTAAACAGCCGACTGATCTGAGAACGGACGGTGTAGGTGCGCAGATTCTGATGGATCTGGGTGTTAAAAAGATGAAATTAATGACAGCACCGAAAGTTATCCATGGTTTAGCTGGTTTTGGTCTTGAAGTTGTGGGCTATGTGTCGGGTGACGAAAAATAATAATCGTTATGAATTTCGTTCCCATACTCTGCGTGGGAATTTATAGGATAGGTAATAGATGCCTTTCCTGCCATTCTTGATGTATATTTGAAATGTTAAATTAGTTGAATATTATCGTATTTCTATTAAAGCTATTCATTCTCATGCAGAGCATGGGAATGAGATTGCACATGAATATTTAAGTGAGAAAGTTATGAGCGAAAGTAAATTTATTGAAGGCAGTCTGCAATATAAAGACGGGCGTTTTGCGATAGTTGTTGCACGATTTAATGGTTATATCGTTGAAAGTTTGCTTGCAGGTGCGATGGACACACTTTTAAGGCACGGTGTTTCGGCTGCAGATATTACAGTGGTACGTGTACCGGGTGCATTTGAAATGCCTGTCACGGTTCAAAACCTGGCTCAGTCTGGTAATTACAGCGCAATTATTGCACTAGGTGCGGTTATTCGTGGTTCCACGCCGCACTTTGATATTGTCGCAAATGAATCGGCAAAAGGCTTGTCGGCTATAGCGCTTGATCATGGTCTACCCGTAATTAATGGAATTTTGACTACTGAAAATATCGAGCAAACGATTGAACGCGCTGGAACAAAAGCGGGTAACAAAGGTTCCGAAGCGGCGGCGGCAGCCATTGAAATGGTCAATGTGTTTAGTGAGTTAGGCTAAGTTGATAAATAGTTTGCTTCTTAAAAATTGCTTCTTAAAAAAATTGGCTTCGTATAATTATGTCAGATGTAGATAAACCAGATTTAAAAAAAACAGATTCTAAAAAAGGTCTGGCTAAAGCGAGAGGGAAGTCTCGACGTCTAGCGATGCAGGCGATATACCAGTGGCAGATGACAGGTGATAGCATCACGGACATTAAACAACAGTTTTTTGAAGAAAATAACATGTCGAAAATGGATCCCGATTTTTTTTCAGAAATGGTAAGTGGCGTTGCTTCCTCGATTAGTGAGCTTGATCCCTATCTTGGGAAAAACATGTCACGAAGCGTTGAGTCTGTTGACCCGGTAGAACGTGCAATTCTTCGTTTAGCAACTTACGAATTTATCAATCGTTTCGATGTGCCATATCGAGTGGTATTAAATGAAGCCGTGACGATTACAAAAGAATTTTGCGCTGAAAATAGTCACACCTTTGTTAATGCAGTACTAGATAAGGTAGCAAAAGAAGTAAGGCACATCGAAGTAAAAGCGGATCAATCTTAATTATTAAAAATAATCGGAATTTTTTATGAGCGACTCTGAGTTTGATATCATAAAAAAATACTTCACTTTTAATAATGTTCGTGATGATGTGAATCTTGCAGGTGGCGACGACTGCTCGGTTGTCAGCGTGCCAGAAGGCAAGCAACTATTAATTACAACAGATACGCTGATTGAAGGCGTACATTTTCCCATAAAAACCTCTGCAGAAGATATCGCTTATAAAGCCATAATGGTTAATTTGAGCGATCTGGCTGCGATGGGTGCAACACCAGTCTGGCTTAGCATGGCCATCACACTGCCTGATATAAATGAACTCTGGTTGCAAAATTTTTCCAGGCAAATTAAAGCAGTACTTTCCGAGTTTAATATCTGTCTGATAGGTGGTGACACTACAAAAGGTTCGCTCTCTATTACCATTCAGGCAATGGGTTTGAGTGATGCAAATACAATAATGCGTCGAGATGGAGCTGAGGTTGGCGATAGAATATTTGTTACTGGAGAGCTGGGTGATGCAGCTATAGGGCTAGAAGTGGTTTTAAATAATTTAAATAATGAAAATCTTCAGTCATGTATAAAAAAGCTTAATCGACCACGGGCCAGAGTGAAGTTCGCAGAAGAACTAAGTTTGTTTTCGAAATGCGCGACTGATATTTCAGATGGGCTGGCATCTGATTTAGGGCATATTGTTAAAGCCAGTCATTGTGGGGCTGATGTGAACCTGGCCGATATACCGATATCATCCAGTGCGATGTATTATTTTGAACATTATAATGAAAATAAAATTGATTGGCCCAAGGTGTTAACGCACGGTGATGACTATGAGTTGTGTTTTGTCGCCAATAAAAAGTATCAAAAAGAAATTGAAGCACTAGCAAAAAAACATCAGTTAAGAGTGAGTTGTATAGGTGATATAACTGATACGAATACGGTGGCATTATTCGATAAAGGGCAGAAAGTTGAATTGGAAAAAACCGGGTTTAAACATTTTTAAAGATTGCTGATGTCGGATAAGAATAGAAAAATAAACATCAAAGAATTGAAAGATCCCATCGTATTCATTGCGATGGGGTTAGGCAGTGGTCTATCACCTAAAGCGCCAGGTACAGCGGGTACTTTATTAACAGTGCCGCTAGTTTATTTTCTGCAGCAACAAACACAGTTCATTTATTTCATTGTAACTGCATTCGTCTTATTGACTGGCTCGTGGGTATGTGGGTATGCAGCAAAAAAGTTAAAGGTTCATGATCACTCCGGCATCGTTTACGATGAAGTCGCCGGTTTTTTAATTACTATGTCGCTAGCGCCACATGGCTGGTACTGGATGATTGCTGGTTTTATTTTATTTCGATTTTTTGATGCAGCCAAACCCTGGCCTATTTCGTGGTTTGATAAAAATATTCATGGCGGGTTTGGAATTATGTTCGATGATGTCATTGCCGGACTTATTAGTCTATTCTGTCTGTTAGTGCTGCAACAGCTTATCTAGGGTCAATATGAAAAATATAAATCTAACTTTACTGCCATTTCTTTTGTTAGCCTTTCATGGAACGGCTATTGCGATTGAACAGCTACAAGTGCAGGGATTGTTTTCCAATAAGGTTGTTTTAATGGTTGATGGAAAACGACATATTATCGCTGCTGGTAAAACCAGCCCAGAAGGTGTCAAGGTTATCTCGGTTAGCAAAACAGGTGCGGTACTGGAGATTGATGGCCAGCAAAAACAGTATGCGCTTGGTAGTGGCAGTACCATCAGCACGTCTTTTACCGAACGTAAATCATTAAAAGAAACGATTTATAAAAATTCAGGTGGTATGTATTTGACCTATGGAAACATCAATGGTCGATCGGTTCGCTTCCTTGTGGATACTGGGGCAAGTGCTGTTGCGATGAATACAGTGCAGGCAAAAAATTTGGCAATTGATTACGAAAAATATGGATCATTGACAAGAGTTAGTACGGCTTCAGGTTTTGAGAAGGGGTATCGCATTCGATTAAAATCGGTGACTGTGGGTGATATTACGGAAAGGAATGTTGAAGCATTGGTCATTGATGGCAACCATCCTGGGCCGATATTATTGGGTATGACGTTTTTGAGTCGCTTGAATGTTCAGCATAGTGGCAATGCTATGACTTTATTACAGAAGGATTAGTTTTTTTGCTTTTATTCACAGCGACATAAAAACAATAATTAATCCAGAATCGAAACGCCTTCATTGCCAAGAAAATTAACCAACTCAATCAAAGGTAATCCAATTAATGAATTCGGATCGCTGCCTTCAAAGCGTTCAAATAGTGCAATGCCCAATGCTTCAGATTTAAAACTTCCAGCACAGTTATATGGCTCTTCTTTATGCAGATAACTCTCAATCATTGTTGGTGTCAATTCTTTGAAAACGACGGTGTAGGGTACGCAGATGCTTTGAATGTTACCGCTTGCTGAATTGAGTAAACATAAGCCCGTCTGAAACACGATTTTTTGCCCGGATGCGTGGGTTAGCTGCTTAAAGGCATTTTCAAAATTGCCGGGTTTGCTCAACTTTTTACCGTTCAGGACAGCGCTCTGGTCTGAGCCAATGATTAATGCATTCTCATGTCGGTCAGCAATAACGCTGGCTTTTTCGATTGCCAGTCGGACTACCATGGATTCGACGTCCTCATTTTCCAGTGGGGTTTCGTCAATATCGGGTGAATCACACTGAAAATCAATGTGTAATTTCTCCAGAAGGGCTTTTCTGAAGGGAGAAGTTGAGCTGAGAACAAGTTTCATATCGTGTATTGTAAATTATGGAAGTGTCTGATTGTCATAAAGATAACGTTCAATTATCTCGTATTTTAACCACATTTATCTAAATTTGCATTTTCCTGTCTTTGGAAGGTGATTGAAGCCTTTGAAAAGTAAGGAGAAAAGGTTATATAAAAGTGACTTGATTATGTACAGAGAAAGCAAATTACTGTAACATAGTCGGATTATGCAGACGCAATTGTCAGACATGTTGTCAGAATCATTAAATTTTGTACGGCAGGTTGAACGTAAACGGACAATTGAAGGTGTCTACCCGATATCGAAATTTACACGTTTAGGTGAAACACTAGCGAGTAAAGTGGGTGATGTCTCGGTAAAGCTTGAGTTTGGTGATTGTGTTGGTTATGCCTGTTTGAGAGGATCAATTTCGGCAAAGTTGGTGACTGAATGTCAACGGTGTTTGGATCCAGTAGAAACAACAGTGACAGGTAGCTTCAAATTTGCACTCGTTCATGACGAAGAAGAGTTTGATCAATTGCCCGATGAACTTGAACCTTATCTGATAGAGGGTGAGGAGCAGTCTCTGATTGATTTAATTGAAGATGAGTTGTTATTAAGTTTACCGATGGTAACGGTGCATGAAGGAGCCTGTTCTAATTTTATGGCTATAAAGAACAAGGCAGTAAAAGCAGCTATGCAGATTGAAAGAGATGCTGATAAAAAGGCGTCGAATCCATTTGCAGCTTTGAAAGCCATACAGAAGCCTTCCAAAAAAGGCGATAAGATTAATTAATTTTTTAGTGCGAATATTTATTACTTATTATTTATATTCGAAAATACAGTTTAGGAGAATTCCGTGGCAGTTCAAAAGAGCAGAAAATCACGTTCAAAACGCGGCATGCGTCGTTCACATGATGCAATAGTGGGGGCAACATTATCCGTTGACCCAACATCAGGTGAAACGCATCATCGTCATCACATTACTGCTGACGGCTATTACAAAGGTCGTAAAGTTGTAAACACTGGCGACGCGTTCGACGATTAGTATTATTAGCCATCAATCACTGTTTGTGAATGCTTGCAAATATGCGGTGGTTGATGGTTTGTAATATATATGGTGACTAATAAAACGGCAACCAATAGTACGGCGACGATTGCGTTAGATGCCATGGGTGGTGACTTCGGTCCTGAAGTTGTCATCCCTGCTGCAGTTCATGTAGTAAAAAAGCATAACAATATTAATATCATTCTGGTCGGCGATGAGACGGTTTTGCGCGACTGTGCAAAACAACACAATATTAATTTCGACCAGCATTTTGAAATTCAACACGCGTCTCAAGTTGTAGAAATGCATGAAGATCCGCGCCATGCTGTGCGTAAGAAAAAAGATTCTTCAATGCGTGTTGCGATTAATATGGTCAAAGAAGGTCGTGCAAAAGCTGTCGTAAGTGCGGGCAACACGGGTGCCTTGATGGCAACCGCTAAATTTGTATTAAAAACCATTCCAGGAATCGAACGTCCTGCCATTTGTACAACCATTCCATCTTATGGTGGTCATACCCATATGCTGGATTTAGGTGCAAATGTAGATAGTAGCGCAGAGCAGCTATTTCAATTTGCAGTGATGGGTTCCGTGTTGGCAGAAGCGGTCGATAGTACGCACCAACCCAAAGTTGGCTTACTGAACATTGGTTCGGAAGACAGTAAGGGCAATGCGCAAGTCAAAGAAGCCAATAAGTTATTACAAAACGGGCCATTTAATTATGTCGGTTTTGTTGAAGGTGATGACATCTATACAGATAAAGTGGATGTGGTTGTCTGTGACGGGTTTGTTGGCAATGTTTCACTAAAAACGATGGAAGGTGTCGCCAAAATGATATCAACCATGATGCGCGATGAATTCAAAAAATCAATATTTTCAATGTTGGCTGGTTTAATCGCTATGCCGGTACTTAACCGATTTAAAAAACGTGTCGATCCACGAATGTATAATGGTGCGTCTATGCTGGGTTTAACTGGCATCGTTATAAAAAGTCATGGTAGTGCTGATGTGCTAAGTTATGCCAATGCCATTGAAATTGCATTACTTGAAGTAGAAAAATCCGTTCCTGCTCATATACATGAGTGCATGGAACCCATATTAAAAAAATATGAGTCTGATCAGGCTGCGCCTGAATCTCAAGCAACAGTGATAGCAGAAAAACAACTGGAGTCAGAATCGTGAGTTACGCAAGAATAGCCGGAACCGGCAGTTATTTACCCGAAAAAATCGTGACTAATGCCGATCTGGAAAAAACGGTGGATACCACCGATGAATGGATACGGTCGCGCACAGGTATCGAAGAACGTCATATCGCAGCCGATGGTGAATATACCGTAGATCTTGCTGAGCAAGCAGCACTTAAAGCGATGGCAGCTGCGGGTGTAACTAAAGATGATATCGATTTAATTATTATTGGGACGACAACGGCTGATCGTGTTTTTCCGAGTACGGCTTGTTTATTACAACAGCGACTGGATATACATGGTTGTGCAGCATTTGATGTGCAGGCAGTATGCACAGGTTTTGTCTATGCATTGGGCATTGCTGATAAATTTATTCGTTCTGGATCGGCAAAATGCGCGTTAGTCATAGGCGCTGAAACCTTATCTCGAATCATAGACTGGAGCGACCGTAATACCTGTGTTCTATTTGGTGATGGTGCGGGTGCCGTTGTTCTTGAACAGAGTGATGAACCGGGTATTTTGTCAACGCATCTTCATGCGGATGGTGCATACGAAAGTTTGTTAACCGTTAATTACGGCATTTCTACTGGTGTGGATAAAATACTGGAAGGTGCTGGCGGTATTCAGATGAAAGGCAACGAAGTCTTCAAGATGGCGGTTAATACGCTCGGTCGTATCGTCGATGAAACATTGGCTCATAATAATATGGAAAAATCAGATATTGATTGGTTGGTGCCTCATCAGGCAAATATTCGCATTATTAATGCCACCGCTAAAAAATTAAAAATGTCCACGGATCATGTGGTCGTGACGGTAAATAAACACGGCAACACTTCTGCTGCTTCTGTTCCGTTAGCACTCGATACCGCGGTACGTGATGGTCGGATTAAACGTGGTGAAACCATCTTGCTCGAAGCGTTTGGTGGCGGTTTTACATGGGGCTCGGCACTCATTAAATATTAAGAAAAGATTGATTAATTCTTTGGTAAATTTCAAATGAGCATCTTAAATGGTATCGCCGTGCTCAATTGCCAGTCAATTGAAGCGACACTGAATTTTTATCAGCAGGCGTTGCAATTTGTTGTTATAAAAAAACGTGAAGCAGAAGGTGAACTGCAATGGGTTCATATCATGAATGGCAGCACGACACTCATGTTGCAGCGTGCTGGTTTGCAGTCACTGCCATCTGATAAGACTTCACTACCGAATATTATGTTGTATTTTTATGTTAGCAATATCAATGAAATATCGCACTTACTTAAAGCAAAATATAATATAAATGCAGATGTTTCAACCACCGCATATAAGATGCTTGAGTGTTATATTTCTGATCCTGAGGGTAATCAAATAACACTGGGGCAGAAAAATGTCGATGCGCCAGACGACTAATTCGCTCATTGCATGGTATTAAACGTTCAGTTAAATTTAGTCACTGTCGTGTCACTAAAACATAAAACTATACTACTCTATATTTAATATCCACCACCCTTGCAGGGTCGTTCATCAGGAGAAGGTATGAAAAATAATCGCATGATTTTAAAATCTATAATTATGAAACCAGTTTGCAGTGTTATTGTTGCTGCTTTAGCTTTAGGCGGCTGCACAATAACGGATGTCACATCAAGTACCAGTGGTACGCTGGATGCAGTCACCCCCGATATTACGTTAAACCAATTTGTTGATGTAAGGCTGGCATCTATACAAAAAGAAGCGGCTGAAGGACAAGGTGAGAACCTGGATGCGTTGGCAGAATTAATGGGTAAAACAGACAAGCGTGCTTTTTCTTCCTGGATGCAGGATAACTATAACGAACTGTTTTCAAATTTAGAGAAACCATCTCAGTTAATTTCACGCATTGAGACACAGAGTAATACGCAAATATAAGGCTGTTATTAGCAAGAAGCGCAGTAGGCATGACCTTTCTGCCGTGTTTCTTTTATGTTTGATTTAAAAATAATACTATAAACAACATTAACTTACAGTAATATTCTAATTTAAAAAATATACGTTTTTGTATTGTTTTCTATAATGATGCTGATATACAATTAGCGCTCCAATTAAATGAAGGTATGGAGCTGTAATGGCAGATCGTGAAACTGGTACTGTAAAGTGGTTTAATAATTCTAAAGGATTTGGTTTTATTGAAAGAAAAGATGGTGAAGATGTATTTGTACACTTCAATCAAATTCGTGGTGATGGTTACAAGTCGTTAGCAGATGGTCAAACTGTAGAGTTTACTGTTGTAAAAAGCGATAAAGGCTTTCAAGCGGAAGACGTCTCTCCTTGCTAGTGTTTTAATGATTCGGTAAATTTTCCGGGTCATAAATGTAAAAAAATATCTCAAGGTCAGTTTCCATAGCTGGCTGTATATTGAGTGGTCTCACTTAAGATAATCTTTTGTGCTGTGTGACAGCGCGTCTTAAAAGAAGTGATTTTTTCCTGTTTTGATATAAGTATTCGATAGTTGGTTTCCGAATCTTTAAAAACTTGAACCGCAGAGACGCGGAGGCGCAGAGAATAGACAAGGTTTATTGTTGATTATAAACCTCGTAGGTGTGAATTTATTCGCACGATGAGCTTAGACGCTGGCACCTGCGTGCAAACAAATTCACACCTACATTATTCGATTACACCAACAAAACTCCATTTTTCTTTGCGCCTCCGCGTCTCTGCGGTTCAAGTTTTTTACTTTAGATTTTTAAAGTCAGCTTCTGACCTTAATAGGAAGTCAAACCATAATAACTAAACTTCCTGCGCGCGCCCAATCATTTCATCAGCATGAGCCAGCGACTGGTCAGTTATCTCAACGCCGCTTAACATGCGTGCAATTTCCTGGCGACGTTGTTCTTTATCCAGTGTAACGACTTGACTGGTGGTCTGTTTTTTCTGAGTCTGCTTTTCAACGCGTAAATGTTGATGCGCCTGCGAAGCAACCTGAGGAAGGTGTGTAATGCAAATAACCTGATTGGTCTTGCCTAAAGCACGAAGGTGCTGACCGACAATTTCGGCAATGCCACCACCCACGCCACTATCAACCTCATCAAATATTAAAGAAGGAATCTTACTGCTATTTGCAATAATCATTTGAATTGCCAGACTAATCCGAGCTAGTTCGCCACCTGAGGCGACACGCGCAATGGATTTCAAAGCCTGACCCGCATTGGCGGTAACCGTAAATTCGATCTGGTCGAGACCATGCGCTGAGCGTTTAGAGGCGGAGGGGGGGATTGAAATTTCAAACTTACCTTCTGCCATACCTAATGTATGCATTGATTGTGTTATTTTTTTATTTAGTTTAGCTGCGGATTTCTGACGACTAGTAGTCAATTTTTTGCAAGCACTTAGGTATTTTTTTTCTAGTTCTTTTTGTTGTTGTGCAAGTTCATCAAGACGCTCATCGACATGATCGATATCATCTAGCTCTTTTTGTAGTTCGGCGTGTAGGATATGAAGCGTTTCTGGTTCTACGCGGTGCTTGCGAGCGGAGTCCAGAATATTTTGTATGCGCTCTTCCGTTTGCGCTAATTGTGACGGGTCGATATTGATATTGTCACCGTAACCCTGTAGCAGTGCAACGCTTTCATCAATTTGAACCAGCGCTTCAGTTAACATCTCAGAAGCAGGTGACAGGCTGTTATCAAGCTCATTAATGTCAGAGAGTGATGCGATAATATGCGAGACGGCCGATTGTACATTTGAATTTTCGTCTTCACTTAACAGGTAGATTGCCTGTTCGACAGTACTGTGAAGTTTTTCAGCATTGGCCATGCGTTTGTGCTGGCTGTTTAGGGTCTGGTATTCATTTTCTTCGATTGCCAGTGTGTCTAGTTCTCTGGTTTGGAAACGCAGTAAATCCAGCCGATCGTTTTGTTCGTTGCTACTTTGTTGTAAATGATTTAACTGGTCTTCGGTAAGTTTCAGTTCGACATAGGTATCACTGACCATCTTCAACAAGGGAGAGTGGTTGGCGTAATCATCCAAAAGTTGGCGTTGTACAGAACTTTTCATCATCGATTGATGTTCGTGTTGCCCATGAATATCAATAAGCATTTCAGCTAATTCACGGATTATCTGTAAGTTCACGGGGGTGCTGTTGATATAGGCGCGTGAACGACCATCTTTAGCAATTCGACGTCTGAGAATGCATTCATTGTCGGTATTTAATTCTTGAGAAACCAACCATGAAGAAACTGCATCAAGTTTATCGATTTCAAACTCAGCGACAATCTCAGCAAATTCACTGTTCTGTTTAATGCTGTCGTTATCTGCGCGATCACCCAGTACCAGATTTAATGCGCCTAATAGAATAGATTTTCCAGCGCCAGTTTCGCCTGTTAATGCAGTCATGCCAGAACTGAAGTCCAGTTCCAGCTCGTCGATGATGGCAAAATTTCGGATGTATAAATGTTTTAACATTGAGTCTCGTTCCCATGCTTTGCGTGGGAATGCATAGCGTAATAAATAAAAATTAGATACTAATAAATCACATAAGGTCTGTGTATAAAAACTGTCTTTATCTTATCTGTGTAGTAATTTTTGTGGCCTACGCGTTCCCATGCAAAGCATGGGAACGCGCTGTTGCATTCTTTAACTATGCTCACTCCAATGTAACTTAGCTCGTAATATTTCAAAGTAGTTATGTTGTTTAGGGTGCAGTAAAGTAATTTTGTCTGATTTACGTTTCACTTTTATGTGATCGCCTACATGTACATCAGTCGAAAGGTGTCCGTCACAGGTTGCTTGTGCAATACCTTCTTTGGTGTTACAGATTAAAATATCGATTTGCGAATCTGCATTTACCACTAATGGCCGACTACTTAATGTATGAGGTGAAATAGGAACCAGCGTAATCGCATCTAGCGTAGCGTGTAATATTGGGCCGCCCGATGAGAGTGCGTAAGCTGTTGACCCCGTTGGTGTTGATACCACAATGCCATCTGCGCGTTGATGGTTAACAAACTCATCGTCTATGTGTGTTTCAAATTCAATCATTCGGGCGACATCACGAATATGTACCACGACATCGTTAAAGGCGTCGCCTTCAAAGATTACTTTGTTCTCGCGTAGTACCTGCATTTCTAGCAAAATGCGTTGTTCTTCTCTGTAAGAACCATTGAGAATTTCTTCGAGTGAAATTTCGAGTTCATCTGGGGAAATATCAGCAAGAAAACCTAAACGTCCGACATTAATGCCTAGTAATGGAACATTGGCATGCGCCAGTGAACGCACGGCATTAAGAATGGTGCCGTCACCACCAACGACGATAACGAGATCACAGGTTTTACCGATTTCTTCACGATTGGCTTTACTAAAATCACAGCAGTTAATTGCATCAGGTATTTGTTCATCGAGGATGATGTTGCAGTTCTTCTTTTTTAAAAAGTCGAACAACGACTGCAGTGTTTCTCTAACAGGTTCTGCTTGTGGTTTTGTGATAACACCGATAGTGTTAAATTTCATACTGCTTTACTCATAGGGTACAGTACCATTGAAATTGAGGTATGAAAAGATGATAGTTACTTCCTTTCAATAAGTTCAAAGCGGTTCCTTCTCCCAGAGGGAGAGGGGACTTATGGTATGGTAAATGGATAGACTTATTTCATTTATTAGCATCATTTTTTAGTATATATAGTAAGTCCAGTGCATCCCTTGGGCTTAGTTCATCAATATTCAAATCTTGAAGTTTTTCAACCACAGGATGAATTCGATCACTAAACATTTCAAACTGTCCTGATTCCTGATGATTGCTGACACTCTGATTTTCCAGTTCTGTTAATTTGGATTTTGCAATCTTGATAACATCTGTTGGTACGCCGGCTAACTGTGCAACTTGTAGGCCATAACTTTGATTCGCAGGGCCGGGTTTAACACTGTGTAGAAATACAATTTTTTCGCCATGTTCAACTGCATTAATATGAATGTTGTTAATGCCACGTATTTCATCGGGTAGTGCGGTAATTTCAAAATAGTGTGTGGCGAATAAGGTATAGGATTTATTAAACGTACTTAAGTGATATGCACATGCCCACGCCAGGGATAGACCATCGAAGGTGCTGGTGCCGCGACCGATTTCATCCATCAATACGAGAGAGAGTTCAGTCGCATTGTTAAGAATGTTTGCCGCTTCAGTCATCTCTACCATAAAGGTTGAACGTCCACTGGCTAAATCATCGGATGCACCGATGCGTGTATAGATTCGATCGATGGGGCCGATGACAGCACTTTCAGCGGGCACGTAACTGCCGATATAGGCCAGTAAAACGATGAGCGCAGTTTGTCTCATGTAAGTTGATTTGCCACCCATGTTAGGGCCGGTGATAATACTCATGCGTTTCTTATCGCTGAGCAGGGTGTCGTTAGGAACAAAGTGTTCATCGACAACACGTTCGACCACGGCGTGTCGACCCTGTTTGATGTTAATGCCAGATTTTTCGGTTAATTTCGGACAACGATAATCTAGAGTCTGTGCGCGTTCACTTAAACAACAGATACTGTCTAATTCTGAGATACCCGTTGCACATGTTTTTAATGGTTGTAGAAATACCTGAAGCTGTTGCAATAAATCATCGTATATTGATTTCTCTAATGCTAATGCCCGCTCTTTAGCGCTGAGTACTTTATCTTCATACTGTTTTAATTCTTCCGTGATAAAACGTTCAGTGGTTTTTAAGGTTTGTTTGCGTGTGTAGTGCGTCGGTACATTGTCTGATTGCAGACGACTAATTTCGATGTAAAAACCGTGTACACGGTTATAATTAACCTTGAGTGTTTTAATGCCGGTTTCTTCGCGTTCACGTATTTCCAGCTCTTCGAGAAAAGCATTGGCGTTTTTGCTTAATGCGCGTAGTTCGTCCAGTTCATTATTGTAACCAGTTGCAATGAATCCGCCATCGCGTGTTAGTACGGGCGGATTTTCGCAGATGGCACGACTCAGCAGTTCAACGGTCTGCGGGTGCGTTGTTATGTTCGCTGATAAGTTTTTGATGAGTGGCGCATGACACTGTTGCAATAAACCCTGTAACTCGGGTAACACCGCTAATGAATTTTTTAGCGTTTCCAAATCACGAGGGCGAGCTGACAAAAGTGCCAGTCGGCTCATGATGCGTTCGATGTCGCCGATTGAATTCAAACTGAACTGGATGTCAGTGGTGAGTTGGTTATTGAGCAATTCACCGATTGCCTGATGGCGTTGTGTGAGCAAATCATGATCGCGCAGTGGCGAGTGCAACCAGCGTCGTAAGCAGCGACTACCCATACTGGTTGTTGTCCGATCGATAACCGAAGCCAGTGTGTTTTCAGTGCCACCCGATAGATTAATTTCAATTTCAAGGTTACGTCGACTCGCTGCATCCAGCACGATGACATCGTCTGTATTCTCAACGTGTAATCCGGAAATATGCGGTAAAGCTGCACGTTGCGTGTCCTGTGTGTATTGCAACAAACAACCGGCAGCCATAACCGCGGTGTTGAGATCTTCGCAGCCAAAACCAGACAGGTCTTTGGTACCGAACTGGTCATTCAGTAAACGGTTAGCACTATCGAAATCGAACCACCAGGGTGGCTGTTGACGTAGGCTGGTATTGTTATTGAGCGCGGCGGTGAGCTCAGCAAACAGCGGGGCGTCTTCAGACAGTAAAACCTCGACCGCTTGCAAACGTTCCAGCTCAGCATAAAGTTGAGCTTTGTGTTTAATCTCACAGACATTAAAACGGCCAGAAGTAATATTTAATGCAGCCAGACCAAATATGCCATTGTGTTGGTGGATACATATCAGTAAGTTATCTTTGCGCTCATCCAGTAAAGCTTCTTCTGTTACCGTGCCGGGCGTGACAATACGCATTACCTCACGTTTAACTGGCCCTTTACCTTCGCCTGGCTTACTGGTCTGTTCACAGATAGCAACGGATTCGCCGCGTTTAATTAAGCGTGCTAAATAATTATCAGCAGCATGATAGGGAATACCTGCCATGGGAATCGGATTGCCACCAGATTTGCCACGCGCAGTCAGGGTGATATCGAGTATTTTGGATGCCTTTTTTGCGTCATCAAAAAACAGCTCATAGAAATCCCCCATACGATAGAACAGTAAGGTATTGGGGTGATTGGCCTTGATACGTAAATACTGTTGCATCATCGGCGTGTGTTCTTCTTTTTTATCTCTTGTTTTTACTGTGCTTTCAGACATTTTAATTTATAATAATCATATAGTTACTGTGTTTTAAATATTTCACAATAATTCCTAGTATTTCAGGATGCTTCATAGCTTTTCATAAATAAGTGTAACAATTTAGTGTAGTTTATTTTTCTTTAAAACAGTCTTTGATGAAAACCTACACTTTTTATCATTTTGCTTAAATTTTCGATGTAAGCATAAGGGAGATGTAAAGGGCGGTCTAGTCATATGAGAGAAAACTACAGACTATTTGTAAAGATTGATTCTATATTGTCGTGAAATTTTACATGATTTATTGAAAGTAAAAATACTGGAAGAATTAACATAAAATACACATATTTACTTTTGTGTCAGAGCCTTAGGATGTTTTTTAGTCATGGTCTAAATTTATAGAGCCGCTATCTAAGTTAGAATAATGTGCTGCTGTTAATATTTATTGGTTATTTTGTGCACATAATCGATGCTTATTGAGTCATTTTAGTCGATAAATTTTACATGATTGATTTTTTATGGCAGATGAATATAAAAACATCTAATTAAGTAATTGATTTCAATATGTAAATAAAAATTGGCAAGCTTTCTGCTTTGTATGTTTTCTAGCAACATGTGCTGAATCAATTAAATGTTCTTCAAATAGTGTTTCGATCTCCTTGGTTTTTAATCACCAATTTGATTCTTCGAAATATAAGAAATATAAAAAGCCATTTGCAGATTAACTGCATAAATTTAAACGGATATTAAATAGGTATCAGTGTGTCTATAAAAATCATTACCTTTCTGTTCTCGCTTCTTGCTTTTGTCAATGTACAAGCAGCTGTTGATTTGTCCTGGTTGGTTAGCCAACAAAATCCGGATGGTAGTTTTACTGCGCAAAACGATATTGGTTACCAGGCACAAAATGCATCTGAAGTCTTACAGACCCTCCATCTATTAGGTGATATCAATCTTGTCGATGAAAACCTGGCATTGCAGATAATTAACTTGTCTGACTTGGCCTATTTAGAGAATATTGCCAGGGGAATTGTTGCTTATAAAAATGCAGGCATTGATGCCAGTGTACTTGTTGCACAACTTAAATTATTTATAAACGAAGACGGTGGTTTTGGCAGTAGAATCGGTTACCAAAGTACGGTTCTCGATACGGCTTTAGCCGTGCGAGCCTTAGCTGTTTCGGGTAGCTTGCTTGATGATGATTTCAGTTATGCAGTAAGTTATTTAATTGATTTTCAAAATGCAGATGGTTCCTGGGCCGGCGCGGGTAATCTCTCGTCGGTTTATATCACGACAAGTACATCGTTGGCATTGTTCAAAGCGCAAACAACTTTTAACGTTACCGACAAAATTAATGCTGCCAATGCTTTTCTGATTGATCATATTCAAAATAATATCGCTGATATAGAAACCTTCGAAGTGGCGCTAGCAGTATTGTCTATTGCACCAACCACTTCTGATAAAGTTCCATACACTTTTTTAGTGGACCGCTTACTGCAAACACGTGATGTAGACGGGTCATGGACGCAAGACATATATACAACAGCACTGGCTATGCGAGCGCTCTATCTTAATGAGCAAGTGGTACCTGTAAATGAAGACTTATCATCAGTGGTTACTTCCGGTTCAAGTATTTCAGCGGTGACAGGTGTGATAACGGATGGTTTGTCCGGACAGGTTTTATCAGGTGCCATAGTTAGTGTTACCACGGCTGATGGCAATAATACAAATGCGGTTACAGATGTAGATGGACGCTATGCGATTAGCAACCTGTTTCCAGGCAGTGCTTCGATAAGCGTGGATTTGGCGGGCTATCATACGGCTACGGCAGCACCTGTTTTGTTAGCAGGGGTAATCCACCGCTTTAATCCTGCGCTAGCACTACAGC
>UOFE01000020.1_pt1 | contig 34489 bp, 29 predicted proteins | sample 1988381 | NCBI WGS metagenome assembly UOFE01 (sample SAMEA4712194, study PRJEB27164) | hydrothermal vent metagenome | biome: marine basaltic hydrothermal vent biome; feature: marine hydrothermal vent; material: mineral | place: Pacific Ocean | collected 2011-06-14/2011-07-23 | depth 1689 m
AACGGACCTGGCTTTGCACCATTATGGATATTTGGCTCGGGTGAGATTACAGACAAGAGATATAGATGGCGAAAAGCCGCTGACCTCAAGGACGGCATAATCAGCTTCAGTGCGCCGGTTGATGGTGTCGTCAACTTCACCTGTGAACCAGGCAGCTGTGAAATAAGGATGAAAGATGGCGCTGTTTTCACTTCCAATGCTGGCGTCGCACTTGATGGTCGTGCCATTCAAAAATGGGGACCGGTAATCAATAGTCCGGATTTTGACCCTATTAATGGTGTTTTCCCCACGCGTATTCTTGGTTGTGGCGGCTTGAAAGAAATAGCAGGCAAAGGCAAGGCTGCAGGTATGGTCGGTTCGATTTGCTTTAATGGCGTACTGAACTTTAATCAGAATAATCCATTTGAATTAACCGGTTCATCGAAATGTACAATCACTGTACATACGCCGGATCCTAATATTCCAATCGAGTAATTCAGCTTAGCTCCTTTCCCCTCTGGGGAAAGGAGCCGTTGGGGAACATCCAGGCTTCCCTGTAATTGAATAATCGCTAACTGAAAACAGACACACAAAGCGACATCAAAGCCGCTGGATATAAACCCAACGCCAGAATTGCCAAACCATTAGCACTTAACGTTATCTGCATGTCACGACCACATTCTAATGGTTTCGTCTCTTCTGCATCATCGAAGTACATCACTTTGATAACACGAAGGTAATAGAAAATTCCGATAATTGAGAAGAACACTGCGATGATGGCCATCCAGACTAAATCGATTTCGATTACGGCATTCAGTACAGCTAGTTTTGCCCAGAATCCGACTGTGGGTGGCACACCTGCCATCGATAACATTAATATCATCATGATGAAGGCATACCATGGGCTACGTTGATTCAAACCTTTCAGGTCATCGATATTGTCGGCTTCAAAGCCCTTATGAGCCATCAACATAATAATGCCGAAACCACCCAGAGACATCATGGTATAGGTGATAGTGTAAAACATCGCCGAAGAATAACCTTCCGCTGTGCCAGCTAGAATACCTAATAAAATAAAACCTACATGAGAAATCGTTGAATACGCCAACATACGTTTTAGATTAGTCTGCGCAATAGCGAAAATATTACCGACCGCTAACGATAACACCGCGAGTACAATAACCATCTGTTGCCAGTCAGCTTGTAGCGCACCCAATCCTTCTACCATCAGACGCATAATCATAGCGAAACCAGCCAGTTTCGGTGCGGTACCAATAAGTGCCGTAACCGCTGTGGGTGAACCGTGATACACATCCGGCATCCACATGTGAAACGGAACCGCACCCAACTTAAATGCTAAGGCAACTACAATGAAAACCAGCGCAAAGATCATACCGATATTCTGCGGCCCTTCCGCAGCTGAAACTGCCTGCGCAATTTCTGGCAACATTAAACTGCCAGATAATCCATAAAGAATCGACATACCGTATAACAACATACCGGAGGCAATGGCACCCAGTACAAAATATTTCATCGCTGCTTCTGATGCATTGCCGTTATCTCGATCAAATGCGACCAGTGCGTACAAACAAAGTGACAGTAGTTCCAGACCTAAATAGAGCATTAACAAGTTGTTCGCTGATACCATCAACATCATACCTGCGATACTGAATAATCCCAGAACATAAAACTCGCCTTTAAATATATTACGCGCTATCAGATATTCTCTGGAGTAAACAAACACACCAAAGCTGATAATGACGATGAACATTTTAAGTACATCTGCCATTGGGTCCTGCACAAACAAATCATTAAACGCAAGAACACGGACATCCGTCTGGTTACTAATGATTAACATCAATGTACCAATCAGTGTTAGCTGCGTAAGCACATAAGTGAAGTTTCTTTTATCCTGTGGCAGATATACATCTACAACCAGTATCAGACAGGCCATAGTCAACAAGAAGATTTCAGGCAGTGCAATGGCAGTATTTAGAGATTCAAATGTCATTCTTTATTATCCAGTTAGACCCTAAGCCTACAGTTTAGAGACAGCTATGTGTTGTAGGAAGTTTTCAACACTGGCATGCATTACATCCACCACAGGTGCTGGCCATAAACCTAAAACCAGTACTGCAATGGCCAGTGTCGCCATGATGACAAATTCACGTGTGTTTAAATCTTGTAGAGCGCGTACGCCTTCGTTAGCAATCTCTCCGTAGAAAACACGTTTCACCATCCATAAGGTATAAGCCGCGCCCAGTATCAATGTTAATGCACCGAGGAAGGCATACCAGAAATTAGCCTGGAAGCTGGCGAGGATGACCATAAATTCACCAACGAAACCTGATGTACCCGGCAGACCTGCGTTCGACATGGCAAAGAACACAGCAAACGCTGCAAAAACAGGCATGGTATGCACCACACCACCATAAGCACTAATTTCACGTGAGTGCATACGATCGTATAACACACCAATCATCAAGAACATCGCGCTTGAAATAAAGCCGTGTGAAATCATTTGAATCATGGCTCCTTCAACCGCCAGCGCCGCACCACCGCCAGTAACGTTGGCAGGGTTCTCCCAAATCTGGAAAACCACGAATAAGCCCAGGGTAACAAAACCCATATGTGCAATAGAAGAATATGCGACCAACTTTTTCATATCACGCTGCACTAACGCGACAAAACCGATGTAGACCACAGCAACCAGTGACATAAAGATAATTAACCAGTCCAGTTCATGCGCTGCATCCGGCGTGATGGGCATACTGAAACGGATAAAACCGTAACCACCAATTTTTAACATGATGGCTGCTAATATCACCGAGCCACCTGTTGGTGCTTGCACGTGTGCATCGGGTAACCAGGTATGAACCGGCCACATTGGTACTTTTACGGCAAAAGCCATGAGGAATGCGAGGAAAATCAATATTTGTTCATTCAGTGTCAGCTGCAACATATGCATATCGAGAATCGCAAAACTGCCGCCTTTCATATACATGTAGATTAACGCCACTAACATGAAAACCGAACCAGTGAAGGTGTAGATAAAGAACTTAATCGTCGCGTAAACACGATTATCGCCACCCCAGACACCAATCAATATAAACATCGGTACTAACATCGCTTCCCAAAACACGTAGAAGAAAATAGCATCCAGAGCAGCGAACACAGCAACCATCAAACCTTCCATAATGAGGAATGCGGCAAGATACTGTGACGGTTTTTTCTTGATTACTTCCCAACCAGCCAGTACAACTAAAATGGTTGTAAAAGTCGTCAGGATAATTAATGGCATAGAAAAACCATCAACACCAAAGTGATAGTTAATATCAAAAGCCGGAATCCACGATGCCTTTTCAACAAACTGCATAGCAGACGTTGATGAATCAAAATCTGCGTACAAACCTAAACTCAATACAAAAGTTGCTATAGCAATAACCAGCGATAAAACACGAACACCCTTGGCATCACCTTTATCTCCAGAAAGCAATACAGCCACGCCACCGAGAATCGGTAACCAGACAATCAAGCTTAATAATGGTAAGTCAGCAAACATAGTGTTTCCGTTAAAGTAATATTTTTATTAAATAAACAAACCGAGTGCTAATAACATCAACACACCGATAATCATGGCAAATGCATAGTGGTACAACATGCCCGTCTGAAGCTTTCGGCTTACGCCAGCAAACCAGTACACAAGTTTTGCAGAACCATTAACCATTAAGCCATCGATAAAGGCAACATCACCAATCTGCCACAAACGATTACCCAACTTGCGGCTACCGCCACCAAACAATGCTGAGTTAAATTCATCAAAGTAATATTTACGGTCAAGCAAGTTATAGATAAAGCTAAAGCGCTGTTTGTATGTTTCCGCAATATCGGGTCGCTTCATGTAGATAAACCAGGCAGAAAAAACGCCTGCTGCTGCTAAATAAATAGGTAGGCCCGAAAAGCTATGCTCAACGAATGCCCATGCACCCTGGAAGTGTTTACCTACTTCTGCCAGACCATTATGATTATCAGCAACGACAACCGCACTACCAAAGTAATCACCAAACAACATATATCCGATAGTCAATCCACCGATTACAACTGAAGGAATCGCCAGCGCAATCAACGGCACGGTCACCACCCATTTAGGCTCGTGCAAATGTTCTTTAGTGTGTGCATCCATACGTTCTTCACCATGGAAGACCAGGAAGAACATACGGAAAGAATAAAACGCAGTTATAAAGACACCAGCCACTACCGCAAAATATGCAAATTCATGACCGGGAATGGTGGAGTGATGAACCGCTTCGATAATGGCATCTTTTGAGAAGAACCCTGAAAACCCCGGAAAACCGATTAAAGCCAGTGAGCCAATTAATGACGTCCAGTAGGTAATAGGCAGGTATTTTTTCAAACCACCCATCTTGCGTATATCTTGTTCATGATGCATGGCAATAATCACCGCACCCGCTGCCAGGAATAATAAGGCTTTAAAGAATGCGTGTGTCATCAAGTGGAACACCGCTGCAGAGTATGCAGACGCACCTAATGCCACTGTCATGTAACCCAATTGCGATAGAGTTGAATAAGCCACTACCCGTTTGATATCATTTTGTACAATACCAACCAGCCCCATTAGCAATGCGGTAAGTGAGCCGATAACAATAATAAAACTTAGAGCGGCTTCAGACAATTCAAACAGTGGTGACATACGTGTCACCATAAAGATACCTGCCGTCACCATGGTTGCAGCATGAATCAATGCAGAAATAGGTGTTGGACCTTCCATTGAATCAGGCAACCAGACATGCAATGGCATCTGCGCTGATTTACCCATAGCACCGATAAATAACAAAATACAAATCACACTTACTACATTCCAATCCGTACCGGGGAAAATACTCATGGTCTGCTGCGCCATATCATCCGCTTTAGCAAACACTTCGTAATAATCCAGACTACCGGAATACATCACAACCGCAGCGATACCTAAAATAAAACCAAAATCACCGACTCGGTTAACTAAAAACGCTTTTAGGTTTGCATAAACTGCGGTCGGACGAACTGACCAGAAACCAATCAATAAATAAGAAACCAGACCCACAGCTTCCCAGCCGAAGAATAACTGCATAAAGTTATTCGACATCACCAGCATCAACATTGAGAAGGTGAACAAAGAGATATAACTAAAGAATCGTTGGTATGAATTAGTACCGGCAAGGCTTTCTTTTGGCCAGTTATGCAGATCGTCTTCCATGTAACCGATTGTGTACAAATGCACCATCAATGAAACACCGGTAACAACCGACATCATCATCACAGTCAGGTTATCAACTAAAAAACCCACTTCAAAACGAATGCCGTCTGACACCATCCATTCATAAACAGACTGGTTATATGCTGGTGCGCCACCAAAGACATGATGGTTCAACGCTACCAGAGAAAGAACAAACGATGTACCAACACCTAATATCGTGACAGTGTGTGCGCCTTTACGACCTATTTGCGCGCCGAAAAAACCAGCAACGATAGCACCGAAAAGTGAAGCAAGTGGAATGGCAAGGTATAGGGTATCCATCAGGCTTATCCTTTTAACGCGTCGAGATCTTCGACATCAATGGTTCGGCGACTACGGAACAAGGTAACCAGTATTGCGAGGCCAATCGCTGCTTCAGCCGCCGCCACCGTTAAGATAAAGAAGACAAATACCTGTCCAGCTGAATCATTTAGATAATGCGAGAATGCGATGAAATTAATATTCGCTGCCAGCAGCATTAATTCGATACACATCAATAGCACTACGATATTTTTTCGATTCAGGAAAATACCGGCAACACTGATGGCGAATAAAATTGCGGCTAATGTTAAATAACTGGTTAAACCGATCATTTCAACACCTCGGCATCAGAATCAATAATCTTCAGACGGTCATTACGTTTAACTTTAATTTGTTCACCCGGTGTCTGGTATTTGGTTGTAGTACGACGACGTAATGTCAGTGAAATCGCAGCGATAATCGCGACCAATAAAATCACTGCTGCTATCTCGAATGCCAGTACATAATCGGTATAAAGAATTTCACCCAAGGCTTCTGTATTACTGTAATCCGCCGCGTGCACTACAGCATTATCCAATGCAGCTATTCCCATAACATCAGGGCCAACAGGGCCAACCACGTAAACCATGATGGCGAGCATCAAAAAGGCAAACAGTGCACCAATAGGAAGGTACGATACAAAACCTTCACGCATCTTGGTGATATTAATATCCAGCATCATCACCACGAACAGAAACAACACCATCACCGCACCAACATAAACCAGCACCAGCGTAATGGCTAAAAATTCTGCTTCCAGCATTAACCAGATTGCAGAACAACTGAAAAAGGTCAGCACTAAAAATAATGCAGAGTGCACAGGGTTTTTAGATGTGACTACACCAAGTGCAGCCGCTACCGTGACTCCGGCAAAAGCAAAAAATAGAAAGTCAGTAATCGTCATGATCCAGGTAACCTTTTCTGGCTAGCGGTAAACCGCATCCGCCTGTTTATTAGCAGCAATTTCTGCTTCGTATTTATCACCAATCTCAAGCAATTTTTCTTTGGTCATAATTTGTTTGCCGTGCTCTTCAAAATGATATTCAAAGATATGTGTTTCCACAATCGAATCGACCGGGCAGGCTTCTTCACAGAATCCACAATAGATGCACTTAAATAGATCGATATCGTAACGTGTAGTACGACGCGTTCCGTCTTCACGTTCTTCTGAATCAATGGTAATCGCTAATGCAGGACAAACTGCTTCGCATAACTTACAGGCAATACAACGTTCTTCGCCATTAGCATAACGACGCAATGCGTGCAGTCCCCGGAAACGGGGTGACATCGGCGTTTTTTCTTCTGGGTACTGAACCGTAATTTTACGCGCAAACAGATAACGACCGGTTACACCCAGGCCTTTAAATAATTCCCAGAAAAGAAAACTCTTGAAAAAATGTTTTATATTTTCCATAACCCTATACCGCCCATGGACCCACTTCAGCCACAACCATCACCGCTTCAACAAAAAGCCAGAAAATAGTCACAGGAATAAATACTTTCCATCCCAATCGCATGATCTGGTCATAACGATAACGCGGGAAGGTTGCTCGGAACCAGAGGAAACAGAAAGCGAAGATGCAAGCTTTACCGAAGAACCAGAAGAAGCTCGTCGCTGCCAACCAATGGTCAGCATCGAGTACACCTTCAAACGGTGACAACCAGCCACCGAGGAACAGCATGGCTGTTAACGCAGAGATTAAAATGATGTTTGCGTATTCAGCAAGGAAAAATACAGCGAATGCCATGCCCGAATACTCAACGTGGAAACCGGCGACAATCTCAGACTCACCTTCAGCCACATCAAACGGTGCACGGTTGGTCTCTGCTACTCCTGAAATAAAGTAAACAAAAAACAGAGGCAGTAGTGGCCAAATATACCAACTGCCTAAACCACCCGATTGTCCTTCAACAATATCACTCAAATTAAGACTGCCACTCGCCATCAATACACCCACGAGTGCAAAACCCATGGCTATTTCATATGCAACAATCTGCGCGCCGACACGCAATGAACTTAAAATAGCGTATTTAGAATTTGATGCCCAACCCGCAATAATGACGCCATAAACACCGATCGATGTTAGTGCCAACACATAAAGCAATCCGGCATTCACATCGGTTAATACTACGCCGCGATCAAACGGGATAACCGCCCACGCAGCCAGTGCAGGCATAATAGACAAGACCGGTGCAATCAAAAATAAATATTTATCCGATTTCGTCGGGATGATTACTTCCTTAAACATCAACTTCATCGCATCCGCTATCGGTTGTAACCAACCTCGGAAACCAACACGGTTTGGACCGATGCGAATTTGCATGTAACCAATAATCTTACGCTCGGCATAAGTAATGTAAGCCACACAAAGCATTAATGGCGCAAGGATTAATACAATCTTGCCAACGATAATCAGTAAGGTCTGTATATCAGCCGGAAACCAGTCCCAAAATTCCAGTGCCATCACAATCAAATCATCTAGCATTTCGCTCATGATTGCACTCCTTCAATAGCAACCACGCCAAAAGCCGAACCCAATACTTCATTACCTTCAACGGCCAGTGGAATCCAGGCAGACGCATCAGGAATTGTGTCATCAATAACCAGTGACAACGAAGCACTGTTTTCACCTTGTTTCACAACAACAGTCGAAACCTCAGCCACGCCCAATCGATCTGCTTCTGCACTATTTAATCGTACGCACATGGTTTGTGCATCAACTGTTTTCTGCAATGAACTGGCACGGCGCACAATCGCATCCGTCGAATACATAGGTACATCAGATGAACGATGTAAGTCAGTAGTCGCATTGGCAGCAACAGAAACAGAACTATCTAATACATTAGATAGTTCGATATGTTCACAATGTGAGCGCACTTCAGCTTTAACTTCTTCTGAAGACATATGTTCGAAACCATCTACACCGGCAAGGTTTCCAAGTACACGCAAAATTTTCCATGCGGGTCGTGCACCGCCTTTAGGCTCAAGCACGCCTTTGAAGCTTTGCCAGAAACCTTCTGCATTGACATAAGTACCCGAGGTTTCCATAAAGTTAGCAGCAGGCAACATGACATCAGCTACCTGTTTAACAGATGCCGAATTGTAAGCTGAGATGGAAACAACAAAATTTGCATTATCCAACATTGCCATCAAGGCATTTGCATCAGCGGCATCAGTATCTGGTTCAATATTTAATAACAGGCAAGCAGCCAGCTTTTCACTAGTAAGCTCTGAAATATTTTTACCTGCAACAACGTCTTCAGTGGTACCACCTGCAGCACGATGAGGAACAGCACCCGCTAACCAGGCACCTGCGGCATTACAGCCATCAGTCAAATAACCAAAAGCACTATTCGTTTCTTTTGCTATTGCTTCAGCCAGTGCTCGTAAGGCAGAAAGCTGGGGATGCATATTGGCAATATTACCGATTAATACGGTTGCCGATTCAGCATCCTTTAATTGTTGCGCAATGGCTTTATGCGAATCACTTACGTTTGCAGAACTAACAGCGTCTGCAAGATTTACCGGTACAGAGCCACCACTCAATTGATAGGTAGCAGCGGCGACAGCAGCAAGTTCTGCCACCATGTTTTGTTGAGCGACTGCAATATTATTTGCTACATCGTAATTAAAATCATAAATGCGTGGATTAATAAACGAAATCTTCGCGTCGTTATTCACGGTTGCTTTGCGTAAACGCAAATTAGCGATGGGCTGTTCTTTACGAACGTTTGAACCAATCAACAATGCTGCATCCAGTTTTTCCAGTTGCTCGATACTCTGACCTAACCATGGCATAACTGGCGCCGCATCCTGATCAGAAAAATCTGATTGACGCAAACGGAAATCAATATTACCGCTACCAAGAACCCGCATTAATTTCTGCGTTAAGTATTGTTCTTCTAGTGTTGCATTAGCAGAAATCAGTGCTGCCATTTCAATATTTATTGGCTCAACTGTTTCAGAATCCTCTGCTTCAGTTTCACTTACTTCGGCTTCTTCATCTTTAGCCGCCGCTTCTATCTGTTTTACTTTTTCATCTGCGATAGTTTTAAATTTATCCGCAACGACTTTTAGCGCTTCATCCCAATCCGCAGCCTGCCACTTTCCATCACGTTTGATCATCGGTGTTGTCAGGCGATCATCACTTTCGACACCTTCGTAACTGAAACGATCACGGTCTGAAATCCAGACTTCGTTAATCGTTTCATTTTCACAAGGCACGACGCGAACAATTTCACCACGTAATGTATGCACACTTAAATTTGAGCCAATACAGTCATGTGGTGCGATGGTTTTATGTTGAATCATTTCCCATGCACGACCTTTAAAGCGTGACGGTTTTGCGGTTAATGCACCTACCGGGCAAACATCAATAGAGTTACCCGACATCTCCGAATTAATACACTCATCAATGAAAGTTGAGATCAATGCATTCTCGCCACGACCGGTCATTCCTAACTCACGAATACCCGCAATCTCTCTGCCGAAACGAACACAACGAGTACAGTGAATACAACGAGTTAACTCAGTTGTAATCAACGGGCCGATATTTTTATCAAAAGCCACGCGTTTTGTTTCGGTGTATTCAGAAACAGACTGCCCATAAGCAACCGCCACATCCTGCAGCTCACATTCACCACCTTGATCGCAAATCGGGCAATCGAGAGGATGATTAATTAGTAAAAACTCCATTACCGATTTTTGCGCGTCTTTTGCGTATTTTGATTGTGTGTGTACAATCATGCCATCCATTACAGGCGTAGCACAGGCAGGCAATGGTTTAGGCGCTTTTTCTACTTCGACCAGGCACATACGACAGTTAGCGGCCACCGCGAGTTTTTTGTGGTAACAAAAACGCGGTACTTTAATATTTTGTGCGTCTGTCACTTCAATTAGCATTGCACCTTTAGGCGCTTGCACTTCCTGCCCATCGACAGTAATCGTTACGAATTCTGTGTTATTTGCTTCTGACATTACGCTGCCTTCACCATGCTATGTTTATGTTGAACGTAATATTCAAATTCAGGACGAAAGTGCTTGAGGAAACTGCGTACTGGCATTGCAGCAGCATCACCTAATGCACAAATGGTGCGACCTTCAATCTTGCTGGCAACGTCATCGAGCTTATCCAGATCTTCCATGGTCCCTTTGCCTTCAACGATACGTGTCAGCATACGATACAACCAGCCTGTACCTTCGCGACATGGCGTACATTGTCCACAGGATTCTGAGAAATAAAACTGCGAGATACGACGAAGTGTTTGTACCATGTCGGTAGTGTCATCCATCACAATAACCGCACCCGAACCTAACATCGAACCGGCTTCAACAATGGAGTCATAATCCATATTGGCCTGCATCATAATATCGCCTGGAACAACAGGCACAGAAGAACCGCCAGGGATGACCGCTTTTAACTGACGACCATCTTTCACACCACCCGCCATCTCTAATAGATTAGCAAAAGAAGTACCCATTGGGATTTCAAAATTACCGGGATTGTTCACATGCCCAGAAATCGAAAACAATTTCACACCACCGCTATTGGGGATTCCTAAATCCTGGAACCACTCACCACCGTTACGCATAATGGCGGGAATTGAAGCCAATGTTTCTGTGTTATTAATGGTGGTCGGTTTACCGTATAAACCGAAATTCGCAGGGAACGGAGGTTTGAAACGTGGCAGACCACGCTTGCCTTCCAATGAATTTAACAATGCGGTTTCTTCACCACAGATATAAGCACCGGCACCTAATGAAGCATGCAGATCGATACTAACGTCTGTACCTAAAATATTTTCACCCAGCAAGCCATTATCATAAGCTTCTTTTAATGCCTGGCTAAAGTGTATTGCCGGCTCGTCCATAAACTCGCCGCGCATATAGTTATAACCGTGTGTTGCGCCCATGGCGTAACAACCGATAACCATGCCTTCGACTAAAGCATGCGGGTTATAACGTAAAATTTCTCTGTCTTTACAGGTACCCGGCTCAGATTCGTCTGAATTACAAACCAGATATTTTTGTACCGGCGCAGTACGTGGCATAAAGCTCCATTTCAGACCAGTCGGAAAACCTGCACCACCACGACCGCGTAAGCCCGACTTTTTAATTTCTTCAACGACATCTTCAGGTGAAATTTTTTCTTCAAGAATTTTTCGCCATGCCTGATAACCACCAACTTTCAGATAGTTTTCGTATGACCACGGTGTATCAACGAACTGCAAGGTCGCAAAACATACCTGTTCGTTTTTATTATTAAACGCCGGTTTCGTCACTTTAGGTTTTACCTGTTTAGATGATGACATAAAAATAATTACTCCAGACCATCTAAAATCTCATCGACCATTTCAGGCGTGAGCTTTTCATAATAAACGTGATTAACCTGCATCATCGGGCCACCGGCACAAGCTGCAAGGCATTCTTCTTCTTTCTTGAGATAAATGCGACCGTCTTCTGTACTCTCACCTATCTTGATATTTAATTTTTTCTCGACGTGATCAACTATCGTTTGTGAGCCCATCAACATGCAACAAATGTTTGTACAAATCGCAACATTATTACGTGCAACCGGTTTCAATTCATACATCGAATAAAAACTGGCAACCTCGTAGACTTCAATCTTTGCAAGATCAAGATACTCAGCAACCGCAATCATTATCCCTTCGGTTAAGAAGCCTTTGTTTTCATGTTGCACCACATTGAGTGCACCTAACAGTGCCGATTTTTTTTGATCAGCCGGGAAATGACTCAACAACTCGTCAATTTCTTCACGCGCGTGTTCGGAAAGCTCAACCACTTCTTTTTCAATGGTTACTTTTATTGGTGCTTTCATAGTAGATTCGTTTGTCATTAGCGATCAACCTCACCAAATACAATATCCTGCGTACCAATCACCGCTACCACGTCCGCTAACATATGTCCGCTTACCATTTCATCTAATGCAGAAAGGTGGACAAAACCGGGGGCTCTAATTTTTAGACGATAAGGTTTATTGGCGCCATCAGAAATCAGATAACAACCGAACTCACCTTTTGGATGTTCAATCGCCGCATAGGCCTCACCTTCCGGCAAACAGAAACCTTCGGTAAATAATTTGAAGTGATGAATCAGTGATTCCATGTCGGCTTTCATGCCTTCACGTTTCGGTGGTGCAATTTTTTGATTCTCAGTAATAATGATGCCGTCGTTAACACGTAACCAGTCAACACACTGCTTGATGATACGGTTTGATTCACGCATTTCCTGAATACGAACCAGGTAACGGTCATAACAATCACCATTGGTGCCAATAGGAATATCAAACTTCATCTTGTCGTAGACTTCATACGGCTGCTTCTTACGCAAATCCCATGCAATACCAGAACCACGAATCATCGGACCGGTAAAACCAAGTGCCATAGCACGTTCAGGCGTCACGATGCCGATATCAACCGTACGCTGTTTCCAGATGCGATTATCGGTTAATAGTGTTTCGTACTCATCAACATAGGTCGGAAAACGATTAGTAAAGTCTTCCAGAAAATCGAGCAATGAACCTTCACGATTTTCGTTTAATTTATTTACTTCACGCTGACTGTGCCATTTTGATTTTTTGTACTGCGGCATAGTGTCTGGCAAATCACGTGCAACGCCGCCTGGACGGTAGTACGTTGCATGCAAACGCGCGCCAGAAACGGCTTCGTATACATCCATTAAATCTTCACGTTCACGAAAGGCATAAAGAAACATGGTCATGGCGCCAACATCAAGTGCATGCGCGCCAATCCATAACAGGTGATTCAGAATTCGAGTAATCTCGTCGAACATCACGCGAATATATTGCGCACGCTCGGGCACCGAGATATTCATCAGGTTTTCCATCGCCATAACGTAACCGTGCTCATTACACATCATGGATACGTAATCGAGACGATCCATATAACCGATGCTCTGGTTATAGGGTTTAGATTCAGCTAATTTTTCTGTTGCACGATGCAGTAAACCAACATGCGGATCCGCACGTTCGATAACCTCACCATCCATCTCCAGTACCAGACGTAATACGCCGTGTGCTGCCGGATGCTGAGGCCCAAAGTTAAGGGTATAGTTACGAATTTCAGGCATCTGTGTTCTCCGCTTGCGCTTCGACAGGATCATCGGTGCCACCATCAAAGCGACCATCATCTCGGATCACACGCGGGACTAATACACGCGGCTCGATAGTGACAGGTTGATAAACCACACGCTTTTGCTCTTCGTCATATTTCATTTCGACATGACCGATTAGCGGGAAATCTTTTCTGAACGGATGACCGACAAAACCGTAATCAGTCAGAATGCGACGCAGATCAGGGTGACCTTCATAGATAATACCGAATAGATCAAACGATTCACGCTCGAACCAGTTTGCAGCCGGCCATAAATCAATAACAGAAGGCACAACAGGCACCGCATCATCTTCACAGTAAACACGAACACGCAATCGATGATTGTGCGTAACTGACATGAAGTGATAAACCGATGCAAAACGTTGGCGACCTGAGTCGGTACTCTCAATGTCATCACCAAAACGCAATCGCGCGCCGGTTGCTGGCTCAACACCACGGCTAAAGCCGGTAGATGACGGTGATTCTGTTTCCCACTCTACACTACCGTATTCAGAGTAATCCACACCACAGACATCGATTAACTGCTCAAATTTGAATATTGCATCATCACGTAATTTCTCAAAAACTGACAATGCATCTTTTGGTAATACTTCGATGGTCACTTCACCAAATACATCATTCTCAACCACGACATTCGATTGCAGTTGTGATGAGAAAGTACTGGCTAGTGCCTTTGATAATTCTTGAACATTCATGCTACCAACCTACGTCGCTGTGACATCTGGATAACGAACAGGACGAACATAACCTTCATCACCTTCTACAGGCTGACGGGCAATCGTATTGGTACGACGAATTTTATTTTGTAACTGCAATATTCCGTATAACAAAGCTTCTGCTGTTGGCGGACAACCCGGTACATAAATATCGACAGGAACAATGCGATCACAACCGCGCACGACTGAGTATGAATAGTGATAATAACCCCCACCATTCGCACAGGAACCCATTGAGATAACCCAACGTGGTTCTGCCATCTGATCGTAAACTCTGCGCAGAGCGGGTGCCATTTTGTTGCACAGCGTACCGGCAACAATCATCACATCGGATTGACGAGGGCTGGGCCGAAACAGCATGCCAAAACGGTCAAGGTCATAACGCGAAGCACCGGCTTGCATCATCTCTACCGCACAACAAGCCAGACCGAATGTCATTGGCCACATCGAACCGGTGCGTGCCCAGTTGATTAGCGAGTCTGCTGAGGTGGTAACAAAGCCTTTTTCTAAAACGCCTTCTATTCCCATTCCAACGCTCCCTTTTTCCACTCGTAAATGAAACCGATAACGAGAATACCCAGGAATATACCCATCGCTAAAATACCGAACAAACCAATTTTATCGAGCACAACGGCCCAGGGGAAAAGAAACGCAATCTCAAGATCGAAGATGATAAACAGGATAGCAACCAGATAGTAACGCACGTCGAATTTAATACGCGCATCTTCAAATGCTTCAAAACCACATTCGAACGGTGAATTTTTTGCGTCGTCAGGTTTAGAAGGTGCTAACACGAAACCGCCAACGAACATGGCGCCAACACCGACCAACATGCCAATGACTAAAAATATCAAAACTGGCAAATAATTTTCGAGCATATTACAAACCCTTTGGTTATAACACCTGAGAACTTACGCCCCCATAATTATCCAGAAAATACCGCTATCCAGAAAATATATTTTTACACATCCCGTGTTTATTTTTTATTTATTACGCTGGCTTCCCGCCACGATATTGTCATTATTTGGTGCCGATGGCCGGAGTCGAACCGGCACAGCTCTCGCCACTACCCCCTCAAGATAGCGTGTCTACCAATTCCACCACATCGGCTTAAATATAGTGAATAACGAATAGTTAAAAACGAGGGTTCACTATTCGTTATCTATTACTCACTCACAGGTGGTGGGATATCCGTCGCTGCAGGCACATCAACATTATCAGCAGCGGGTATATCCGCCATTGGCACATCGATTGAGTTTTCTGATGGCGCAGGTACCGATAACTCAGTAGCAGGCTGCTCAATCAATGCATCAAGGACACTTTCAGACTGAATTTCACGATTTGCTGCAATGTACGCCAGTACCAGACTATTGATAAAGAAAGCCACGGCAAAAATTGCGGTAGTTTTACTCAAAAAGTTAGCAGAGCCGGTCGCGCCAAAAACACTACCTGCACCGCCTCCGCCGCCACCACCAAAAGCCGCACCCGCGGAAGCACCTGCGCCTTTTTGTAGCAATACTAACGTGATGATGCCAAGTGACAACACAACATGTAATACGAGAAGAATGATATCCACTTAAATAATCTCTTAAAAAATAGTGCGAAATAAAATTAGCAACAAGAAACTAGCTTCCTGCCTGACAAATCGCCAGGAAGTCGTCAGCTTTCAATGAAGCACCACCGATCAGGCCACCATCAATATCAGGCTGACCAATTAATTCTTTTGCGTTACCAGGGTTCATACTGCCGCCGTACAAAATCTGCAAGCCCTCAGCAACTTCAGCATTTAATGCAGCAATTTTACCGCGGATAAATGCATGCACTTCCTGCGCCTGTTCGGGCGTTGCCACTTTACCTGTACCAATCGCCCATACTGGCTCATACGCGATAACGCAATCTGCCAAAGATTCTACGCCTTCTAACGCTAGAACAGCATCAATCTGACGGGCACAGACATCGTTAGTTATACCTGATTCACGCTCTTCCAGCGTTTCACCGATACAGAAAATAGGCTTGATACTATTACGACGTGCCGCAGCAAAGCGTTTTGCGACCAGCGCATCACTTTCACCGTAAAGTGCACGACGCTCAGAGTGACCGATGATGGCGTACTCACAACCGATGTCCTTCAGCATATTGCCTGAAATTTCGCCGGTGAACGCGCCTTTGTCTTCATCACAGATATTTTGCGAGCCTACTTTAATGGCAGAACCGTTAGCTGCACCAGAAACACGAGGAATGTATACAGCAGGTGGACAAACGACCACTTCAGTATTTGTTACGGAGTCCATGCCCTGTTTGATACCGGCAATCAACTCTTTTACTGATTCACTGGAGCCATTCATTTTCCAGTTACCAGCTACCATCACCTGACGCATTATATTCTCCGCCTATTATTCTATTGTTTTTAAAGGCTGTGAAGGATACCCGTCGGGGGGCAATAAATCAATCTTGATAAAGAGGATTTATGGGTAGTGGGGATAAATTTTGTTTATCTGGTGATAAGTAGAAAATGAAATTTTAAGTTGTATTCTCGCTCCCATGCTCCCACGTGGGAATGCATAGTCCAGCATGAATGGCAGTGACTAATGACAGAACTGTCTTTAATTTCAGGCGTTGTATTTTGAAAAAGATATGCGATACCCATTACGCTATGCGTTACCATGCAGGAGCGTGGGAACGAGAAAGTTATCGGGTACAACCCCAAATGCTTTTATTTACCGTCATCCCCGAATGCTTTTGTCGGGAATGACAAACTACTTCCTTTACCGAACATTGGTGACGTGAGAATGAGTGTGACAAGTAAGACGAATTACGCCGCTTCAGCCGCCTGTGCAACCTGTGTTGCAATGGCATTCGCCAGTTTTGTAACCAGTGTTTCGTCCTCGCCTTCCACCATTACGCGGATGAGCGGTTCAGTACCAGACGGTCTCAACAAAACGCGACCTCGACCATTCAGTTTCTTTTCAGCCTGCTCAACCGCTTGCTGAACAGCAGGCGACCGCATAGGGTCGGAATGTCCCTGCAAGGGAACATTGATCATCAACTGCGGAAATTTACTCATACTGGATTTTACTTCATGCAGCGTCATTTTTTCTTTTGCCAGATACGCCACCACCTGCAACGCTGAAACAATACCATCGCCGGTGGTGGTGCGATCTAAACAGATAATATGACCCGATGACTCGCCGCCCAACTTCCAACCTTTCTCATTCAATGTTTCCAGGACGTATCGATCACCTACATCACTGCGCTCAAAACCCAAACCCAGCTCTTTTATTGCGATTTCCATGCCTAAATTAGACATCAATGTACCCACAACACCACCGATGTCTTCGCCATCGTTCAGGCGAGAACGTGCGATGATGTAAAGCAATTCATCACCATCAACCACCTCACCTTTATTATCGACCATCAATACACGGTCGCCATCACCGTCGAAAGCAATGCCTAAATCTGCGTTTTCCTCTTTCACTCGCGCAATGAGTTGCTCTGGATGAGTCGACCCACAATCAAGATTGATATTTAAACCATCGGGTTTGTCGCCTATTGATATCACTTGGGCACCTAACTCGGTAAAGACTTTCGGTGCAATGTCGTAGGTGGCGCCATTGGAACAATCGAGAACCACTTTCAAGCCGCTAAATCGCACATTCATTGGTATGGTGGCTTTACAAGCTTCGATATAACGCCCATGAGAATCAACCACACGATGTGCACGACCAAGTGCCGCCGAGTCCACGATATCCATCTCTGCTTCAAACATGGCTTCAATGGCATGTTCTATCTCATCATCCAGTTTCTCACCCTGCGGCGAAAAGAACTTAAGCCCGTTATCGTAATAAGGATTATGTGATGCACTGATGACGATGCCCGCAGAGGCGCGTAAAGTTCTTGTCAGGTAGGCAATACCTGGTGTTGGCATAGGGCCTAATAATTCGATATCAACCCCTGCTGCTGACAGGCCGGCTTCTAAAGCAGACTCAAACATGTAGCCTGAAATACGGGTATCTTTACCGATGACCACGCGATTGACCTGACCATTTTCACGTGATGCCAGAACGCGTCCTACCGCCCAGCCCAACTTGAGCACTTTTTCAGGACTCATCAAACCCGTCCCCACTTTGCCGCGAATACCGTCTGTACCAAAATATTTTTTTGTCATAACACTACACCTTTAAAACATCTATCCTTAATTTTCGTTATTCTCTACTGCTGCGCACAACTTAAGCGCATCACAGGTTTCGGAGACATCATGTACCCGAAAAAATCGCGCACCTTTTTGGTAGGCAATAACCACCGCTGCCACACTGGCTGCCAGCCGATTCTCTACATCTCTGTCCAGCAACATACCGAACATGCTTTTTCTTGAGACCCCTACCAATACCGGGTAGGCCAGTTCACTAAATAACGGCATCTCTTTTAATAAAGATAGGTTATTTTCTAGCGTTTTGCCGAAACCAAAGCCCGGATCAATCAATATATTTTTACTGCTGATTCCAGCCTGAATACAGACATTAGCTCGCGCCATCAGGTATTGCTTAATTTCTCTTACAATCTCGTCGTAAACCGGGTTTTCCTGCATAGTCTGCGAATCACCCTGTTTATGCATCAAGCACACCGGTATTTCGTGTTTAACACACACTTCAATTGCGCCTTCAGCGTGCAGCGCATTGACGTCATTTACCATGTCAGCACCCGCGTCTATTGCAGCCTGCATCACCTGCGGCTTACTGGTATCAATCGAAATAACCACATTCGATAATTCGCGAATTTTTTCAATAACAGGGATAACTCGATCCAATTCTTCATCTTGCGATACTTTTTCAGCACCGGGTCGCGTCGACTCACCGCCAATATCGATGATTTCAGCGCCTTGTTGCTGCATCATTAACGCCTGCTTTACCGCGTATTCAACCTGCGTGTAATTGCCACCGTCTGAAAATGAATCTGGCGTGACATTTAACACACCCATCACCACCCACTGACCCGATCGAATTTTATCCAGTATATGCTGCATGAAAGTCAGATAATTTGTTGTACATCACATTTTAAGAAATTGCATTATAAATATATCAACCCAAACATGAGCATACAGCAGGCGCCAAAAATTGAATGGCTGCAACGGACTCATAGCAGACAGTCAAAAGAGTTAAAAACTTTTACCGCAGAGACGCGGAGTTGTATTTTTGTTTATAGTGCCTTCGCCACTATAAACAAATACTTAGATTTTCTCTGCGCCTCCGCGTCTCTGCGGTCCAATCTTTTGACTTTAGGCTTTTAAAACGTCAGTTAAAGGCCGTAAACAACCATTCTAAGCATAAAACAAAAAAGGGGCTTTCGCCCCTTTCTGAGATTCCAATCAGCAAAATATCTGAAGGTTAATGCTGACCTGCTGGGCCGCCTATCGGGCCGTCTTTGCTCTCATCTTTTTCCTTTTTAGCAGTGGGCGGCGCACTATTATCATCGTCATCCATATCCACCCAATCTTTAGGTGGTGGTACGTCTTTGCCTTCCATCAAAGCATCAATCTGATTTGCATCGATGGTTTCATATTTCATCAGCGTATCGGTCATTCTGTGCAAAACATCCAGGTGCTCTTTTAGTATCACTTCAGCACGCTTATAATTTTCATCGATTAGACTGCGAATTTCTTCATCAATAATACGAGCAGTATCATCGCCCATATTTTTGTGCTGCGTCACTGAACGACCCAGAAAGACTTCACCCTCATCTTCCGAGTACGTTAATGGCCCCAGGCGATCAGATAAGCCCCACTTGGTCACCATACTTCTTGCCAGGCTAGTGGCGCGCTCGATATCATTTGAGGCACCGGTGGTCACACTGTCTTTACCGTAGATTAGTTCTTCGGCAATACGACCACCAAACAGACTGGAAATCTGACTTTCCAGGTGTTGCTTACTGTGGCTATAGCGATCTTCTTCGGGTAGAAACATAGTCACGCCTAATGCTCTACCACGTGGAATGATGCTTACCTTGTAGACAGGATCATGCTCAGGCACAACTCGACCGACAATGGCATGACCCGCTTCATGATAAGCCGTCAGCTTTTTCTCTTTTTCCGACATCACCATGGTACGGCGCTCAGCACCCATCATAATCTTGTCTTTGGCGCGCTCAAAGTGCGACATGTTCACATCTTTGCTATTTTCACGTGCGGCAAATAAGGCTGCTTCATTTACCAGATTGGCTAAATCAGCACCCGAGAATCCCGGCGTACCACGCGCAATAATCGCTAATTTCACATCTTTCGATTCAGGCACCTTTCGAATGTGTACTTTAAGTATTTGTTCGCGACCACGGATATCAGGTAGTGGCACCACAACCTGACGGTCAAAACGTCCCGGTCTCAGTAAAGCAGGATCAAGCACATCGGGACGGTTGGTCGCTGCTATGACGATGACACCTTCGTTACCTTCAAAACCATCCATCTCAACCAGCAGCTGATTCAAAGTCTGTTCGCGTTCATCATGGCCACCACCTAAACCTGCGCCACGATGACGACCCACTGCATCGATTTCATCAATAAAAATGATACAAGGAGCGTGTTTTTTTGCTGTTTCGAACATGTCGCGTACCCGTGAGGCACCCACACCGACAAACATCTCAACGAAGTCAGAACCTGAAATGGTAAAGAACGGTACTTTTGCTTCACCCGCAATCGCTCTTGCCAACAAGGTTTTACCGGTACCCGGTGAACCAACCATTAAAACACCGCTTGGAATCTTGCCGCCCAGTTTCTGGAATTTACTCGGGTCTTTTAGAAAATCGACCAACTCAGCCACTTCTTCTTTGGCTTCTTCCGCGCCAGCAACATCTTTAAACGTTACTTTAATTTCATCTTCACCCAGCATACGAGCCTTGCTCTTACCAAATGACATGGCACCGCGACCACCGCCGCCGCCCTGCATCTGGCGCATAAAGAATATCCAGATACCGATTAATAGTAAGAAGGGGAACCAGGAGATGAAGATTGTCATCAGCAATGACTGCCCTTCTGGCGCAGCTGCGGTAATTTCTACTTTGCCGTCCAGGAGATCACCGATCATCGCCGTATTACTGGTTTCAGGGCTGTAGGTTTTAAACACGCTGCCGGTATTAGTTTTACCGGTAATATCACGACCTTCTATGGTCACCTGCGATACCTGACTGGATTTGACCATTTCAATGTAAGTTGAATAGGGCAATACCTGAGGGCTGCTACCTTGTTTACTGAAATTACTGAAAACTGACAGTAAAACCACGGCAATGACTGCCCATAAAACTAAATTTTTTGCTAGATCGTTCAATTGATCACTCCAGATAACATCCACTTAATACGCGGATAACAAATAGTGAGAACTTTGCTCTCATTAAGTATATAACTAACTTACACCAGTTCAATGCGTATTTCCAAGAAAACCACTTGCTAGCGCATAAACTTCACGACTGCGGGCTCGCGAAGCCTTGGGTTTACGCATGACCACTTTACTAAAACTGGCCTTTAATTCTTTATTATAGGCTTCGAAACCTTCACCTTGAAAAAGTTTCACTAAAAATCCACCACCGGGGTTTAAAGCCTGCCTGGCGAAATCCAGCGCCAGCTCGCACAAATAGTACGCCCTTGGCATATCGACAGAACCCATACCGGTAATATTGGGGGCCATATCTGAAATTACAAGGTCTGCTTTATTATTATTCATTTCAACCATTAATTTATCAAAAACGGCATCTTCTCTAAAATCGCCTTCGATTATCGATACCCCTTCTATCGGCGCCATTGGCAAAATATCAAGGGCAATCATGGTGCCTTTTCTACTCATTTTTTTTACGCAATATTCTGACCAACCACCGGGTGCTGCACCCAGGTCAATAACTGTCATACCGGGTTTAATCAGGCGATCTTTTTTATCGATTTCGATTAGTTTATAAATGGCACGGGAACGGTAGCCATCTTGCTGTGAGCGACGAACATATTCATCATCGAAATGTTCTTTTAGCCAGGTTTTGCTACTTTTGCTTTTTGCCATGGAATAAAGATTACAGGGAAATTAACTTATTCTCGTTCCCATGCTCTCTCCCAGAGGGAAAGGATGAAAACTGCCTATCTCCTCGGAAGTTCGATTATCGCCTGATCAGGATTCACACGATACACAGATAACGTCTTACCGATTGACTGCACTTCTTCAGACTGGCTCTTTTCGCAAATTTCAGCAATCATCTGTTTACGCACATCACGGTCGTCCACCGCCAACTTTATTTTTACCAGCTCATGGTGAGTCAATGCAATTTCAAGCTCACTCAAAACTTCTTCAGTGAGGCCTTTCTGCCCCATCATAATGACGGCTTTTAGAGCATGACACTTTGCACGAAGAAATTTAATTTGTTTTTTTGATAAAGACATAATGGAGCATCAATTAAATATATTTGATTTCAACAATTTCTAAAGAGCGCAAACCACCCGGCGTTTTCACTTCGGCAACATCGCCCTCTTGTTTACCGATAAGCGCACGTGCGATAGGCGAGCCAATAGAAATCTTATTATTTTTGATATCCGCTTCGTCTTCACCAACGATTTGATAGGTTAATTCATCACCTGTTTCTTCATCAGCGACATCAACCGTGGTACCAAAAACCACCTTGCCGTTAGCGTTAACTGTCGTCACATCGATGATTGTGGCATTACCCAGCTTACCTTCGATATCTTTAATTCGACCTTCGATGAACCCCTGCTGTTCTCTGGCGGCATGATATTCCGCATTTTCTTTTAAATCGCCGTGTTCACGCGCAATCGCGATAGCTTCAATCACCTTTGGGCGATCAACTGACTTCAGTTGAAAGAGTTCATCTTGCAGTGCTTTTGCACCGTTTACTGTAATTGGAGCCAGACTCACGCTGTCGCCTCTTGTGTCGTTTTAATATCATCGTGCAAATGCTGCAAACGGGTTACAGTATTCACTTCTAAGTAATCCAGTGCTCGGACTGTCGCATTCGCACCGGCAATAGTCGTAGTGTAACTCACCTTGTGTTGCAATGCTGAAGCACGGATGGTGAAAGAATCCTGGATGGCTTTTTTGCCTTCGGTGGTATTAATGATTAAAGCGATATCGCCATTTTTAATCATATCCACAATATGCGGGCGACCTTCATAAACTTTATTGACCTGCTTGAACTCAATGCCAGCCGCCGCTAATGCACCACCGGTACCGCGTGTTGCAACCACATCAAAGCCCTTGGAAACTAATTCTCGCCCCAGCTCAACGGCATGGTCACGATCACGTTCTCGCACACTGATGAAGACGCGGCCTTTAGTGGGTAAATCAACGCCAGCGCCTAGCTGCGCTTTCGCAAACGCCATGCCGAATGTCTCGCCGACACCCATGACTTCACCGGTCGATTTCATCTCAGGGCCCAACAAAGGATCGACACCCGGGAATTTTACAAATGGGAATACCGACTCTTTAACAGCATAATTTTTAGGTACAACTTCTTCGGTTACACCCTGTTCTTTCAGTGATCTTCCGGCCATACACCGTGCCGCAATTTTAGCCAGCGGCACACCCGTTGCCTTAGAAACAAACGGAACAGTACGTGAAGCACGAGGATTCACTTCTAACAAATAAATATTAAAATCATCGTCGGTAAACTGGATGGCAAACTGGATATTCATTAAACCGACTACGCCTAACTTCAATGCTAACTGACGCGTCTGCTCGCGCAACTGATCTTGCACCTCAGCCGATAACGAATAAGGTGGCAATGAGCACGCAGAATCGCCGGAGTGCACACCCGCTTGTTCAATGTGCTCCATGATGCTACCGATTAATACATCTTCACCATCACATATCGCATCGACATCCACTTCAACCGCGTCATCAAGAAAACGGTCAAGCAACACCGGTGCATCGTTAGACACACTCACCGCATTTTTCATGTAGTACTTAAGATCGACTTCGTTGTAAACGATTTCCATTGCCCTGCCGCCGAGAACGTATGAAGGACGAACTACTAATGGGAAACCGATTTCCGCCGCGCCTTTAACCGCTTCTTCCGTTGACCTTGCCAGTCTGTTCGGCGGTTGCTTCAAACCTAGTTCATTAACCACTTGCTGAAAACGCTCACGGTCTTCAGCCAGATCAATACAGTCTGGTGTCGTTCCTATAACCGGTACACCGGCTGCTTCTAGATCACGCGCAAGTTTCAATGGCGTTTGACCGCCGTACTGCACGATGACACCTTTTGGTTTTTCTTTATCCAATACTTCTAGTACATCTTCCAATGTTAGCGGTTCGAAATACAAACGATCGGACGTATCATAATCAGTTGATACCGTTTCAGGGTTACAGTTGATCATGATGGTTTCATAGCCGTCATCACGCATGGCAAATGCAGCATGCACACAGCAGTAATCAAACTCGATACCCTGACCGATACGATTCGGGCCACCACCCAGAACAACAATTTTATCGCGACCATCAACATCCGCTTCACACTCTTCTTCGTAAGTCGAATACATGTAAGCGGTTGAGGTAGAAAATTCTGCGGCGCAGGTATCAACGCGTTTATAGACCGGACGAATATGCAGTGACTGGCGATATTCACGTACGGCTGCCTGTTCAATACCCATCAACTCTGCAAGACGACTATCAGAGAAACCTTTGCGCTTTAACTGATATAACGCATCTTTGGAAAGACTGTCCAGCGCTTTACCGTCTAGTGCCAGTTCTTCTTTTATGATGTCCTCTATCTGCACTAAAAACCAGGGATCAATCTTGGTCAAATCAAACATCTTCTCGTTCGAATAACCGCGACGGTAGCCATCACCAACGTATAACAATCGATCGGCACCGGCCAGACTTAATTCCTGATTGAGGAAGGATTCGATTTCATCTTCTGCCATATCAGGATCAAGTACCGGACTCAAACCATTGATATCAACTTCCAGGCCACGCAATGCTTTCTGCAATGATTCCTGGAAGGTGCGGCCAATCGCCATCACTTCACCGACTGATTTCATCTGAGTGGTCAGACGATTTTCTGCCTGCGGGAATTTCTCAAAAGTAAATCTTGGAATTTTTGTTACGACATAATCAATGGTCGGTTCGAACGACGCAGGTGTAGCACCACCGGTAATTTCGTTTTGTAATTCATCCAGCGTGTAACCAATTGCTAACTTCGCCGCAATTTTGGCAATCGGAAAACCTGTTGCTTTGGACGCTAATGCTGATGAACGAGAGACGCGCGGATTCATTTCGATGATGGTCATACGACCGTCTTCCGGATTGAGCGCAAACTGTACATTTGAGCCACCGGTTTCTACACCGATTTTACGCAACACAGCCAATGAAGCATTACGCATCATTTGATATTCTTTATCAGTTAGCGTTTGTGCAGGTGCAACCGTTATTGAGTCACCGGTATGAATCCCCATAGGATCAAGGTTTTCAATCGAACAAATAATGATGCAGTTATCATTCTTGTCACGCACCACTTCCATTTCGTACTCTTTCCAACCGGCAATCGATTCTTCTACCAACAATTCACTGACTGGCGATAAGTCTAGACCACGAAGACAAATTTCATCAAATTCTTCTTTGTTATACGCGATACCGCCACCGCTACCGCCCATGGTAAATGATGGACGTACGACTGTTGGGTATCCGACCTGTGCCTGCACCTGATACGCTTCTTCCATGCTGTGCGCAATAGCCGCACGCGGCATATCCAGCCCTAGTTCTTCCATGGCTATTTTAAACTTTTCACGATCTTCGGCCATGTCGATGGCGTCTTTACTGGCACCAATCATCTCCACGCCAAATTTTTCCAGAATGCCTTCACGTTCCAGATCAAGCGCACAGTTTAATGCGGTCTGCCCACCCATGGTCGGTAGCAGGACATCGGGTTTTTCTTTTTCAATAATAGCGGCAACGGTTTTCCAGGTGATGGGCTCAATGTAGGTCGCGTCGGCGGTTTCCGGATCCGTCATAATGGTCGCTGGATTCGAGTTCACCAGAATAACGCGAATACCTTCTTCTTTTAATGCTTTACACGCCTGCGCACCGGAATAATCAAATTCACAAGCCTGACCAATTACGATTGGGCCTGCACCAATAATTAAAACACTGTTTATGTCTTGTCTTCTAGGCATCAGTGTTTCCTGCGCTTGTAGCCTTAGCGGCTGCGTTCATTAAGTCGATAAAGTGATCGAATACGGGGGCGATATCGTGCGGACCGGGACTGGCTTCGGGGTGCCCCTGAAAACCAAATGCGGGCTTATCGGTACGATGAATACCTTGCAATGAACCATCAAACAACGAGCGGTAGGTCGCCTCAAGGTTACCTGGCAGGCTATCTTCATCAACAGCAAAACCATGATTTTGACTGGTAATCATCACTTTTTTGTTCGCCAGATCTTGCACCGGATGGTTCGCACCATGATGACCAAATTTCATCTTTAGTGTTTTAGCGCCACAAGCCAGCGCTAATAACTGGTGCCCCAGACAGATACCAAACGTTGGGATATCTGTCTCTATAATTTCTTTGATGGCAGCGATTGCGTAGTCACAAGGCTCTGGATCACCCGGTCCATTCGACAGGAAGATACCATCCGGACTCATTGCTAACACTTCATTGGCAGGCGTCTTAGCCGGCACCACGGTCACATCACAGCCCCGTTCAACCAGCATACGTAGGATATTGCGCTTAACACCATAGTCATAAGCAACCACTTTAAACTTGGCACTTGCAACGTCAGCCGGTTGATTGGTTTTCAAATTCCATACACTTTCAGTCCATGCGTAAGGTTTTCCGGTGGTGACTTCTTTAGCCAGATCCATGCCCTTCAGACCGGAAAATGACTTTGCCTTAGCAATCACATTTGCGTCATCAATCGAATCAGCCGCCATAATACAGCCGCCCATCGCACCTTTATCACGCAATATTCGTGTCAGACGACGAGTATCAATATCTGAAATCGCAACGGTATTATTATCAACAAGATAGTCGTGCAGGCTTTTTTCACCGCGCCAGTTGCTCATCACCATGGCGCTATCACGAATTACGAGACCACTGGCATGAATACCATTGGCTTCTTCGTCGCCAGCACAAGTGCCGACATTACCAATATGAGGATAAGTTAGCGTGACAATCTGCCTGCTGTAGGAAGGGTCCGTAAGAATCTCCTGATACCCTGTCATTGCTGTATTGAAGACCACTTCGCCGATGGTTTCACCGGAAACGCCAATGGACTTGCCGTAAAACAAGCTTCCATCTTCAAGCGCTAAAACAGCTGTGGTCAATACATTCTCCAGAAGACACAATTACAAGAAAGTTGCTTTTACATCACGTCCGTTATTGCACGTACATATTGTATAAAACACGGATATGAAAAAGGCTGGTACAAATCCTGTCGAATTATGTCCAGCCTCTAACCCTAACGTTTAATGTTAAGGCGTAAAATAATGGCGTCCCCAAGGGGAGTCGAACCCCTGTTGCCGAGATGAAAACCCGGTGTCCTAGGCCTCTAGACGATGGGGACGCACACGTTGCAACATCATCGTTAGGCCCTGTTACAACGCGCGGGAAGTGTACGGGGAAATTGAGTTGTCGTCAATACTAACAACAAGAAATCGAGTGAAAAAATTAGAAAAAGCTAATATACAGAACAGCAGACAATCAATAAGCGTTTTTATGAACCAGACCACGAAATATTGTCATAAAGATAATTTTAATATCCAGCCAGAGCGACCAGTTTTCGATGTAATAAAGATCATGCTCAATTCGGGTATGCAAACAGGTGTTTCCACGCCAGCCATGAACCTGTGCCCAACCTGTTAAGCCAGCTTTTACTAAGTGCTTTTTATTATAGTGCGGAACTTCATTTTTGTACTTTTCAACAAAGTGAGGACGCTCAGGACGAGGACCAATCAACGACATTTTACCCTGTAACACATTAAATAATTGTGGCAGCTCATCCAGACTAGTCTTACGTAAAAAAGAACCAAATCGAGTCGCACGATTATCCACCGAACTTGCCCATATAGGCCCTGACTCTTTTTCAGTTTCAATCGGCATTGTTCGGAATTTATACATAGTAAACTTCTTACCATTCCAACCCACTCGACGCTGTCTATACAACACGGGCCCAGGGGAACTCATTTTCACACCAACCGCTAATACCAACATCAGCGGACTTGCCATAATTAACAACACTGCTGAAAGAATATAGTCCTCACAGTTCTTAATAATCTCATTCATACCATCAATCGCAGAATAAGAAATATTAACAACCGGCACACCAGCTATTTCGGATAACGAATGATGCATTAACTGATACTCAAAGATATCAGGGACGTAACGGATTCCTGCCTCAACGCCATCTAAAGCCAAAAGAACCTTACGGATAATTTTTTCTTCACTATGCGGTAAAGAAATCCAAACCTGGTCCACATCGCCTTTATCAACGTATCGTCGCAGCTCAGCAACATCGTTAATTAATTTTTTACCTTTTAGCCAATCTGGTAATTTTTCAGTATCGGAACCATACAGCGCCGAGATTTCTAAACCAAACCAGGTAGAGTGGCGTAAACGCTCTGCCACCACCGCTGCTTGCTCACCGGTGCCCACAATAACGATATGCCGATGATTAAAACCACTTGAACGCAACCAATTCAGAGCCATCCGCAAGACGACTCTGAACGTAATTAATGATACCCAAGCAGATACAAACCACAGTCCCATCCATGAACGAGAGAAATCAGCACCAGATTTTGTTGCAAATGCCAACGTCGCCAGCAGTAATCCCACCATCACCCAGGACATGGTGAGATATTTAATCTCGCTTAAGGTCGATGTGCCACGCCATACGCGATAAATGTTAAACAGAGGAAAGAGCAGCGCGACAATAACGACTGCAAGCAAAATAACCTTGAGATAGTGAGGCGGCACGCCATGTACACCCGTAGCAGTGTATGTACTGTATGCCGCAGAGAAGTAATACGCCACCATGCCACACACAAATACAGCCGCCAAATCGATGACGCGCAACATAACGTTGAACACCTGAGCGTGTCCTTTAAGAAGCCCCTTTTTAATCATTCGATTAAACTACTATTCCTAATAATTCTTTGATAAACCTGATTTTAGCAACAAAATCACGACATTTTAAGTAAAAAGCTGAAATTAGATTGATACAATAATCAGCAGTATGACTCAAGAACATTAGAAAACGTTGATTTTATCGACATACAACGTAAAACCCAACCTCAAAACAATTTGATGTTTAATGCTAATAACTAAAACAATTAAGGCTGTCAGGGCTATGATAAAAATACCTAGACCTTAAATTTCCTTCTGATTACACCTAATGTTTTTTTCAAGTATCTCTCACCTTCCAGATTTACCACCTTAATTTCTTTTTTGGAAAGCGTCGACTGCTCGACCCAAACATTAAAGAGTCGTTCACCCAAAAACCCGAAGACCCTACCCTGAAATGAATCATAAGTACTGGTATCTATAATCCCTTCTAGCTCATTCAAGATTGAAAAAAACCAGCTCATGTATTCTTTAAACAAAGCTTGCTTCATAACAAACATATTGCAGAGGTACAAACTTTTGCCTCGCATGACCGTATCAAATGCTGCCAAATATTCAGGGTGCAAACTCGCAATAACTTTTCTGGTTTTCAGAATATCATCTTCATGATGTGCATTTTTATAGTGATCATACACATTTTCTATGACGTACTTTCTTTTCACCGGTAAAATGATATCGCAAAATTCAAACGTTTTTAGTATCTCGCTTTCCGTCAATATTTTCTTACCCTTAAACTCATACTCTCTTCCTTGAAAGTACCGTCGATAATGAGAAAACCCAACATAGTCACTACTCTCAGCCGCATTCTTCCAGACCCAGTAAAGCCCCGTTAGCTCACAAAACTCTGCATTTTTATTTGAGATATTATCGCCAGTATCGTCCCCAATATAGCCAAGGTCTAACTTCCCTTTGCACCCAACATGCAAAGGCAGATACATGTCAAGATTAGGAAATTGATATGTTTTATGCGTTACCACGTAAACCGAAATGGGCTTATGCGCTTTCATCAAACCACATCAACAAAGAAAGCAGGAACTACATCTCCCGTTTTCTGACACTCAAGATAACGATCAGCAGCTAGTAGCGCTTCAGCGATTGTCACATCCATATCAAGATAACGGTATGTGCCCAGCCTACCGATAAACGAAACACCCTTCTCCTTTAAAGCCATATCCACATAACGAGTAAGTAACGCCTTTTCTTTCACCAGCCTTATCGGATAGTAAGGTATATCTCCAGCTTCACACCGCCTACTGAACTCTTTAAAAGCAACTGTATCTTTATTTTTATTCCATGGCGAAAAATACTTATGTTCTGTTATTCGAGTATAAGGCACATTTTCATCACAATAATTCATCACTGCACAGCCTTGGTAATCACCAGCACACCTGATTTCTTCGAAATCGAGAGTGCGGTAACCGAGTCGCCCTTCAGCATGACTGAACCATTCATCGATGGGTCCACTATAAAAAGCATGTTTGTATTGACGCGCTTCTTCTCGGGATATTTTCTTATCCAGTGTAATCGTTATACTTGGGTGATTTAGCATATTCTCTATTACCCTGGTATAACCATCTACCGGAATGCCCTGATATTTATGATTAAAATAATTATCGTCATAAGTAAACCGCACAGGCAGCCGTTTCAAAATTGATGCCGGTAATTCAGAAGGGCTCACACCCCACTGTTTTTTTGTATAACCCTCAAAAAAAGCCTTATATAATGCTTTGCCCACATATCTTAGAGCCTGGTCCTTAAACGTAACCGGATGAGAAATGGATTTATCGCCTAACTGCTCTATATGACTTCTTGCTTCATCGGGACTTAATGTTTTTGCGAAAAATTGATTGATTGTATGCAGGTTAATCGGTAAAGAATAAATTGCATCACCCACCCTCGCCCGTACACGATTCACGTAAGGCTTAAACTCGCTATATCTATTTACGTAGCGCCATATTTTTTCATTGTCAGTATGAAAGATATGCGGCCCATACTTATGGAGCATAATACCTGTATCATCGTCCTTTTCGGTGTGACAGTTCCCCGCCAAATGACACCTTGCATCAACTACATCAACCTTGTAACCATTATCTGCCAGACGCGCAGCTATAACCGCACCGCTAAAACCGGCGCCCACAATTAAGATAGTCGAGTTTTTACTCACAGCTGAACACTCTTGTTTTTGTACACAGAAAAATACACATTTGCTTCATAAGGCAAACCCAGTTCTTTTACTCGCAGGATGTTATCAAATAAATCAGCTTCATTTGTGACAACAGGCAAGCCAAGACTATGTATATCTATATAAAACTCACGGTTCTTATTTTGATAATGCTCCAAATCAGGGCAGAAAAGTATCGTTGGAACACCGCAATAGACCGCATCAAATAACATCGAAGAATAATCTGTAACCAGCGCTACCGCTTCGGGCAAACAGCTGTAAACCTCAGTCAAATTACTTTCGAGTATAACATTCGAATAATCACCTGTTAGATGCAAAGCCTTGTCAGATGGGTGGGACTTTATAACAAAGGTCAGATTCATTTTCAGCATCAGCTGATTGAGACTATGCACATCCGCCTCTTCTTGAAAAACAAAACTGCCATCATCTCGCCAGGTTGGGCAATACAAAATTATACTTTTTTCACAGATTAACTGTTGCTGCACGACACTATTCAACCTGGGCGGGAATGAACACACGAATGCTGAATCATCCGTAATATTGAAAGCACTCTTGAAACAAGCTTGCTCATAATCAGAGCAAACTAATATTTTATTTGGTCTAACGTAAAAATACGGAAATATATACTTCAAAAAAAACCGCCATTTATTCTTTTTTGAATAAACACCTACATGCACATCGCGCTCAATGGTTTTCAAAGGCGTGCCATGCCATACATTAAATGCAACAGCGCCATTTGAAAGCCAGAAATTTATATCACTCAGATAACTTGAGTAAACATAATATTTTGCTGTTAACGCATGATATATTCCTCTAACACTAAATACCGAAAAATAGAGATAGCGATTACTATCAGGCATTGCATCCAGCATCGTCTTGATACTTTTTTCCTTATATAAAAGCACCTTCACACCATCATGAGCAAACTGCTCGTCTACATACAATGTTCTGGTATTACCAGAAAAACTCGATGCATAGATACCAAATACATATTTATTGGAGTCCCTGGGCATGAGATACGCCAACGCATAAACAGGCCACCCGAATAATGCGATCAAAAAGGCAACAGATATTTTCCCTGATTGTTTTAACGTAATATTCATTGTTAACTATCTTAAAGATAAACAAGCAGTTGACCAACTAAAAACAAATTCGGGCAACCATCAGACCTTATATATAAAAAATTTTTGAAAAGGCTCCAATACGTACCGCTGCGTCACATCGCTTACAAAATTACTGGAAAGCAAATAAGTTATTATAAACGACATGACAAACAGGATAAACAAAGCCATAATTAATGATGACTTACCAATAAACGTAATCACGCCAAAGGTCAAAAATAGCTTTATCAGAAAACCATGCCATGCATAAACATGCATCGAATGCCTGCCTCGCTCTGAACACCATATCTTTTTATCAGGCATCAAAAATAATATCGATAAAATAGTCAGCACCGAAGTCGTCATCAAAGCCAACCTTATACCACCCGCAGACCAACCATGTACACCCAACCTTTTAAATGAATAACTACCATACATCCATTCATGACTGGCATCATTGAATACTATAAATAGCAACACATTGCCAATAAGAATAGCTAACAGTATCGATTTGAACGGCAACGTCAGAGAAACAGGCATCAGTATTTTTGGCGCCAACTTATAACCAATCAAGAAGAAAGGTAAGAAATACAGAGTTCGGGAAACTCCCAAAAAATAATTAATCGAATTAAAATATCCTGAAGCTACTGCCACCAGAACAGTGAGCAGGATTGGGAACCTAAACTTCAGGAGAACCGGGAGCATTAGTCTCCATATAAACAAGCTGTATAAAAACCAGAGAATCCAGTAGGGCTGCAATTTTTTCGAGTAGCCGCTGATATGACCACTCTCTATCAGATTATACGCCTCATATAACACCGTGAAGGCAATGAAAGGGATAAGTATCGTTCGAATCGATTTACCTATATCACTACTGCTTAACTCTGGTTTTGATAAAACACCTGATATCAGGGCAAATGCAGGCATATGAAATGAATAAATACTAGCCCACAGCACTTTGAATACTGCACTTTGATTAATTAACGGCTCGACAAGATGGCCGAATACGACGAAAAGTATCAAAAGATACTTTACATTATCAAGGCGGTAATTCCTTTCTATCATAAAATCACTAAATAATTAGCAGTAAAACAATCATTAACAGCGCTTCACCCGAAATAACAAATTCCAATTTACCTAATTAAGTGAACCAGATTTTTGATGATACTCTTCGTAGCAACTATTCTTAGCACTCTCACTGCTGTCTGAAAAAAGATCTTTTGTTCCTTTTGAGCGAAGAATGTCCCAGTTTTCTACAAAGGAAGCCACCACCTTCTCATCATTAAGTTCCAGCAGGGTCTCATCCGTAAGGCGCAAAGATGGCATCGAATAATTATGACTACCAGCCCAAACGACTTGCCTGTCCCCACCCTTATAATTACCCTGAACAATCAGATATTTGGAATGTGGTAATTTGTGAGCGGTATAAACTTTCACTTCCGGGTACATATTGATACGAACATCGCATTTTGTCTGCATGATATTATCAGGAACGATTACACTCACATCGCAACCCTGACTAGCTAGTTTTTTTAGCTCGGCACCGATGCCACGCCGACTGTCCCAATGGGAGGCAGTCGCCTTGATTGAAGTAACTACTTCGTCACAACGCACATCAGAAAGTATATCTAGTAATTGATCACCTTTTTCCTGAGGGAAAAAGTACACT
>UOFE01000021.1_pt1 | contig 34402 bp, 39 predicted proteins | sample 1988381 | NCBI WGS metagenome assembly UOFE01 (sample SAMEA4712194, study PRJEB27164) | hydrothermal vent metagenome | biome: marine basaltic hydrothermal vent biome; feature: marine hydrothermal vent; material: mineral | place: Pacific Ocean | collected 2011-06-14/2011-07-23 | depth 1689 m
ATTGTAGAAATTCATTGGGCTTCTCCAGTTTGGTTTGGTCGCCTTTCAGTTTAGCGCTAGTGCTAAATTAAAGGGGAGGCTCAATGAGTATCAAATCACTGCAGTTGACCAATAATACGCCGCTTCGGCTCTGTATTATGGTCAACTGAGTCCAATCGTTAGCTCTTAAAAATCATCAGTTCACGCGCACTATTGCAATCTTATGTAATTACATTATAATTACTCATAATATGCATATTCATTCTATGAGGCGCAGTTATGGCACATTTAGTTAAAATTGGTAATTCTCAGGGCATTAGAATACCTAAACCACTTATACAGCAAGCCCATCTCGAAGGTAAAGAACTTGATATACAGGTGGTCAATCAAGGCATTCTTGTTACCCCAAGTAAAAAACCAAGAGAAAACTGGAAAAAAGCTATTGAAACAACCCTTGCAGCCAACGGCCCAGAAACGACTGACGGTGAATGGCTAGATGCAGCATTAACCTCAGATAAAGACCTGGAGTGGTAATGTCATCCGTTACTCGGTTTCAGGTTTGGCTCGTCAGCTTAAACCCAACTAAAGGCAAAGAAATAAACAAAACAAGACCATGCGTTGTCATTTCTCCAAATGAAATGTCAGCATTATCAACCATGCTAGTTGCACCCATGAGCACCAAGGGTTTTGATTTTCCCTGCAGAATTAAGTGTAAATTTAAAAATAAAAACGGGCTGATACTTTTAGATCAAATTAGAGCCGTTGATAAATCGAGGTTCATAAAAAAATTAGGCTCAATTGATGAAAAAACTCAAGTAGAGTTGTGTAATACACTGCAAGAGTTATTCGCATATTAAAATTGAGCTAACAAATCACTGCAGTTGACCAATAATACGCCGCTTCGCTTTGTATTATGGTTAACTGAGTTCAAGCGTTAGAGCCAAGAAGAACAAAATGGAAAATTCATTTGTTAAAAAATTCGTAAAAGAATGGGCTGAAGCATGGAATAGTCACAATATAGATAAAATTCTTTCTCACTACACAGAAGACTTTGAAATGAGTTCTCCCATCATTACAAAATTATGTAATGAGCCATCAGGAAAGTTAAAAGGCAAAAAAGAAATAAAAGAATACTGGCTAAAAGCATTGAATTTAAATCCAAATTTAAGATTTGAAATACTCTCAGTATTAACAGGCGTAAAAAGTATAATAATTCATTACAAAGGCCATCGTGGTTTATCTTCTGAAGTATTTCATTTTAATAAAAACAATATGGTTACAAAATCATATGCACACTATGAAATATAAACAAAGCTCTAACAAGTAGCTGCACAAAAGCCTTTTGATGTTACAACGCTAAAGCGCCATTCTTCGTATAAACGAGGTATAGTAATATGAGTGAATTATCAAAAAGATCAACAGTTTACTTTGAAGCTGACGTTCATCAGGCACTAAGAACCAAGGCAGCAACAACATATCAATCAGTTTCTGAAGTCGTAAATGAGGCCGTACGCCAAAAAACAATCAGGGTCAGAGAGCAGTTGTTTCTAATATTAAAATTAATTGCTCCCTGATTCTGCTTTCTCCTGACTCGGTTTTCTTACTTTTAGTTTAATTTATAGAGAATATTTACACTATGGAGTTTTTTAAAAAAGTACAAAATCAAAATTTTGACGTTAAAAAACTAAAAAAGTTATTACCAATAAATAATATATCGAAATTATGCGCCTCTATTGATAATGTTACTGTCCACACGGAAAATGAAGCAGATATTTATTGTATCTGGGGAGTATTCAATGTCAGGCGCGAAGAAATACGATACGGTGTCCGTTTTTCATTATTAAACTGCCCACATGCATTAGCATGGACTATTACTTTAGATGACGTTAATCAACAAATAATAATTCATTGTACAATTGATAAAACTGAGCCAGACTCAGATTTCGTCGAATCAATTCGTGTCTTTGTAAAAGACTGGTCAAACGGTATTACTAAAGCATTACAATAACAACCAGTGTCAGAGAGCAATTGTTTCTAATATTAGAATTAATTGTTCATACGATTAATAGGATTTTCTTGCTCCAAATACTACCTGAACACATCTGAAGTTCGCTTATCGCTCATTATCCAAAGTCCAGTGCCTTGGATCATCTGCCCCCCCTTCCCATTAAAAATCAACTATCTTTTTAAGTGCAAATGAGATGAAATCTTTATTTTCAATATCAGAGTCGATTATAAAATTTATTTTTATGCTGTTACTACTGGCTACGCTATTTAGTCCAGTTCTGGCTCAAGCAAACACCAACACGTCCGAATGCCTACAGATGTATCGCGCTTACTTAAATAATTTCGGTGCTAGCAAGTTTATACCACCCAAACAGATGCGCTCCTTTATATACCAATGTATGCCAACTAATTATTTAGAAAACACCGCGCATAATGACAATCGACAGAACCAGGGGATTGTGCACATTAACGAAGAGAGTCAAAAAACCATTACCGTTAAAACTTAAATTTTAAGAACTACCACAAGCTACTGATAAAAAACTGAGGTTATTGAATACATTATAGTCAGAAACGCCACGCATAAAACAAACCTGTTACACAGGTTAAATAAATATTTAAAGTCAATACAAATTTCGCACGGTCGGCGTACAATAGCGCCAAGTTTTGTACGGACACATCAATAATTATAAAATACCGTGTGCTATGAATAAAAAACCTGCCAAAGGTTCTATTAAACAACTTGCCGATCTACCTGCTACCGAGACTCCGCCTCTGAAAATTGAAAACGTGAGGCGACGGCTAATGGACAATAATGTCGGTCTAAGCAATATTCCCGACCGACGCATCAAAAATGCAGAGCGACGCGATCTGGATATGGTCAGCCACTCCAGTCCTGTTCGTCGCTATACGATTGATCGAAGAATTGGCATTAAAGATCGACGCACTGCCTGATACAAGGCTTATGGTCGTGCTCGAGCATGAACTTCTCCACCCCCTTTCGGTCATAACGCCAGTTAACAATATTAGGTAGTGACATGAAAAAAGTAATTCTAGCCATAACGTGTTTATCAACTATTCTAGCGGTATCAACTGTTTTCAGTAGAGACGACGACATTCCTCAAAAAACCACATCGGATTATATCAAACCTTCCAAAACCGAACTTAAGCAAATACTTACGCCGTTGCAATACTCTGTTACGCAAAGTGACGATACTGAAACGCCATTTGATAATGAATTCTGGAATGAAAAACGCGATGGAATTTACGTTGATATCGTCAGTGGTGAAGCCTTATTTTCTTCCACTCATAAATATAAATCAGGAACCGGCTGGCCTAGTTTTTATCAGCCATTAGAAGCATCTAATGTTAAAGAAAAAACTGACTATATTTTAATTTTTCCACGTACTGAAGTTCGCAGTACCAATGCTGATTCACACCTAGGTCATATTTTTAAAGACGGCCCAGAACCGACTGGTTTACGATACTGCATCAATTCCGCATCGTTAAAATTTGTACCTAAAGACGAATTAAAAAAAGAAGGTTACGAAAAATACGCCAGCCTGTTTAATAAATAGTCCACTTTCCAAACTAACACACAAGCAAGAAAGTTCTTACTTCTGGCTTTTTTAATGCATCAAGCATTTCCATAGCAAGCATAGACCCCAAACTTATATCTTTGAATTAACTAACACTTAAGTACATTTCTTGGTATTCTAATCTAAACTCAGTTAAAAATGGCTAGCACACGTTTCTCGCTGCCTAAAATGTTTAAAAGGAAACGCACAATTTGGCTTACTCTCACACTAATACGCTAGAGTTACTCACGCTACAAAACCAGCTATTGCTGACGGTTGGTGGCAGCCAAAATACACGCGAATGCATGTATACCTTCATGCAGACCACACTAAAGCTACTCGGGCTTAAAAGCATCCACCTGTACATATTCGATCACTCACTACCTGATCAAAAATCACTGGTTCACTATTTATCTATACCTGACAACAAGCTTGAACAGGAACATAAACTAACTGTCTATAAAATGCTGTTACATTTTAAAAACAAAAAAGGGCATAATCACCTCACTGAAAAAATTGACGACAACGAAATTCTTGCGTACGCCTTTAATTCTATTGGCGGTCTTGTTCTAGAAAAGCAACGCACTAAATTTCAACCTGCAATCAAAGATACACTGGCACCCGTTATTCAGAAACTAGCTAACCACTACCAGTTTTGCGAATTACAAAAACGCCTGAATAATGAAGCAAAAATAAATAAAAAAGCACAACGCACTTACGAGTTACAGGCAAAACGTGACCCATTAACCAATCTACCTAATCGACGAGAATTTCGTTACGCACTTTCAAAAGAAATTTCGAATGCTCAACGCTATGACCACTTTGGCGCTCTGATGTATATCGATTTGGATAATTTTAAAAACGTAAACGATTCACTAGGACATTCAATCGGTGACATCCTTCTAACGCAAGTTGCACAGAGATTAATGACTCAGGCTCGTATCGGTGACACCGTTTTTAGAATTGGCGGTGACGAGTTTGTTTATATCCTCAGCAATATTGGCAAACATGAAAGCGATGCAATTAAAACATCTCAAACCGTCGCAACACGCGTCATCAATATTCTGGCAAAACCAATCGAGATTGGTGAATTCAGCCTGCACATAACACCAAGCATTGGAATTGCTGTATTCCCAGACAGCTTCGATGACGGTAATGATAGTGAAAACATCTTAAGGCATGCTGATACGGCTATGTACCGTGCCAAAAAACAGGGCAGAAATTGTTTTGAATTTTTTAATCCTGAAATGCATATCGAGGCAAATAAACGTTTAATCATTGAAGACCACTTACGCAAAGCCATCACCAATAACGAATTACATCTAGTATATCAACCTATCGTTAACACCAGGGGGGAAATTATTGCCGCTGAATCTCTCATCAGGTGGGACAACAAAATGCTAGGACACATAGTGCCCAATGAATTTATCAACATAGCCGAAGAGAGTAATTTAATACTGGAGTTGGGCCGGTGGATTACACAAAACGTTTGTGACTACGCGGGGCGGTTACATAAACAACTCGACAAAGATTCAAATTTCAGCTACATCAGCATCAACATAAGCCCACGACAATTTATTCAGATAGATTTTGTAGAATCCATAACAAAAATAATTGATGACTGCTCGGCACCAAATGATTTTATAAAACTTGAATTCACTGAGAGCGTATTACTGGATAATACCGATGCTAGCATCAAAAAAATGGAAGAACTACACGTCAATAATATTAATTTTTTATTGGATGATTTCGGCACAGGCTATTCATCACTATCATATTTACACAGATTACCCATTTGGCTATTAAAAATAGATAAGTCGTTTGTTACTGACTTCTATTCTAAACATAACAATACTCGGGCGATTGTTAACGCTATTTTAGTTATGACCGAAGAATTGGGAATCAACTGCATTGTCGAAGGTGTTGAAACTCAGGAACAAGCCGATTTCTTTAAACAAAAGGGCGTACACGGAATGCAGGGGTTCTTTTTCTACAAACCCATGCCCAGTGATGCGTTATCTAATTTAGTCACTAACAAAGAAGTCACGATTGAACACGCGTAGTTACTGTTAATCAAACCTGATATTACAAAAATTAAAGATTGACCCGCAGAGACGCAGTGGCACGGAGAAAAGATAAAGTTTATTGGTAATGGCTAACCCGTGTAGGTGTGCACACCACCAATAATCAGTTTTTTTCTGCGTCTCTGCGGTTCAAGATCCTGACGTTTCTTTTAAACATCAGAATACAACCGTAAAAAAATCATTTTTCAACAAGCTCTATCGTATTGCCATCATAATCACGACAAAACAGCGCTGCACGACCTGATTTACTTTTGCTGTAGTCAAGACCAGCGGCCTCAAGACGCTGAACCAGCCTATCAAGGTCACGCACTTTCAATGCTACGTGGTGATCTCGCCCACCATGCTCAGGTTTGCTGTCAGTGGAATAAGGATTTGGAACCTGCAGCAAATGAATCTGTGTTTCACCAACCTGCAACCAGGCGCCGGGATAACCCAGATCAGGACGTGAGTCATTAACCTCCAGCTCTAATATATCCCTATAAAATTCAAGTGCTTTTTCGGTATCCGCAATAATAAGACTGCAATGATCAATTGCACTGACCAATGGTGGACTGGATGATGTAATGAATGATTTGCCCTGAGACACAGATTACTCCTGAAGCTTGTCGCCAAATCGCTTATAATACCGCCCCTGCCTCATTAAGCAATCGTGGCAGGCTAAACAACTGACTTTCTTTCTCGATTACAGCCCCGTCAATGAACCCAGACCTGCAAAAACTTCAGCCCTACCCCTTTGAAAAGCTCAATGCTTTAAAAGCGGATGACCAACCCATGGTTGAAGGCCACATCGCATTATCCATAGGCGAACCCAAACATGATGCGCCTAAATTTGTTCTGGATACCATTACGCACAATCTTCATCAGATCAATCGCTACCCACTGACAAAAGGCAGTGCTGACTTACGTCTTGCGATAAGGAACTGGTTAACGCGTCGATTTAAACTGTCAGAAAATACGCTCGATACGGAACAACATATATTACCCGTAACCGGTACTCGTGAGGCGCTGTTTTCATTCGCACAATGTGTGGTTGACCACAGTAACGATTCATTAATTTTGATGCCTAATCCGTTTTATCAAATTTATGAAGGCGCGGCTTTTCTTGCTGGAGCCACACCATATTTTTATAACACGGTAAAAGAAAATAATTACCTGCCCGATTTTGACGCCATTACTGCTGATGTCTGGAAACGATGCCAGATAATATATATTTGCACACCGGGCAATCCGACGGGCAGTGTTATTTCCAGTCAGCAGCTAAGCAAGCTCATAGCGTTATCACAACAATATGACTTTATTATTGCTTCTGACGAATGTTACTCAGAAATATATTTTGATGAACAAAATCCGCCTGTGGGATTATTAGAAGTTTCTGAATCAGTTGGTAATAGTGATTTCACAAACTGCATCGTCTTTCACAGTTTATCAAAACGTTCCAATCTACCTGGCATGCGCTCAGGTTTTGTTGCCGGTGATGCCACCCTGATAAAAGCCTTTCTGCAATATCGTACTTATCATGGATGCGCTATGCCTCCGGTGCATCAAGTCGCCAGCATCGAAGCATGGAATGACGAAGCCCATGTTAAGAACAACAGAGCGCTATACGTAGAAAAATTTAATGCTGTCATCGATATTTTAAGCCCGGTTATCGACATCAATTTGCCGGATGCAGGATTTTATCTCTGGCTTAATACACCTGTTGATGACGAGACATTTGCTAAAAGTTTATTTGCACAACAGAACGTCACCGTTTTACCCGGCAGTTACCTGTCACGTGAAAACGATGGTTTGAACCCAGGAAAAGATCACATACGCATGGCACTAGTCGCACCACTGGATGAATGCATCACCGCCGCAAAAAGAATTAAACAATACATACAATCATTAAGTAAATAAATTAAACATTAAGAAATCTGGAGAACACTCATGTCTGAATTACAAAGCATTATCGAAGAAGCTTTCGAGCGCCGCGCCGACATTACACCACGTAATGTAGAAACACATATCTCTGACGCTGTTACCCAAGCCGTTAATCTACTCGACTCAGGTAAAGCTCGTGTCGCTGAAAAAGTAGATGGTGACTGGGTCGTTAACGAATGGTTAAAGAAAGCCGTATTACTGTCTTTCCGCATTAATGACAACGAATTTATCAAAGGTGGTTTTACTAACTACTACGATAAAGTTAATTCAAAATTTGCTGATTTAAATACTCAGCAGTTTCGTGACTCGGGTGTGCGCGTTGTACCACCCGCGACTGCTCGTTTCGGTTCATACATTGCGCCTAGCGTAGTACTGATGCCCTCTTACGTTAACATCGGTGCCTACGTCGACACCGGCACCATGGTTGATACCTGGGCGACTGTCGGTTCATGCGCACAGATTGGTAAAAACGTTCACCTTTCAGGCGGTGTGGGCATTGGTGGCGTACTCGAACCACTACAGGCTGCACCAACTATTATCGAAGACAACTGTTTCATCGGTGCCCGTTCTGAAGTGGTTGAAGGCGTGATTGTTGAGGAAGGTTCTGTCATATCTATGGGCGTTTATATTGGACAGAGCACAAAAATATTTAACCGCATGACGGGTGAAATTTCATACGGTCGTATTCCTGCTGGCTCTGTAGTCGTTTCTGGTAACCTGCCCTCTAAAGATGGTACTTACAGCCTTTACTGCGCAGTAATTGTTAAACAGGTTGATGAAAAAACTCGTGGTAAAGTGGGTTTGAATGAACTTTTGCGTGATATAGAATAAACGCTTTTCACCGCATAGATGCGGAGACGCAGAGTTTTTTATTATCCATGCTTTGCATTAATAATAATTAAATTTTTTCTCTGCGCCTCAGCGCCTCTGCGGTAAAGTTTTTTCTACCAGGAGCCTATATATTATGATAAAAATCTACGGCATACCCAACTGCGACACTATGAAGAAAGCCCGCAAATGGCTGGAGAAGAATAATCTTGAATACGAATTTCATGATTATAAAAAATTAGGTGTGCCTGATAAAAACTTAAAGCTATGGGTTAAAAGTGCTGGCTGGGAAAGCATATTAAACAAACGTGGTACGACCTGGCGAAAACTGGATGACAATATTAAAGATAATATAAACGAAAGCTCAGCTATACAGGTTATGTTGGAAAATCCCAGCGCAATAAAACGACCGGTTCTTGAAAACGGCAATATATTATTGGTGGGTTTTAAAGAAGACGAATACAAAAATCTGATCTAGCCTTTAAGCTGCCTTCCCTCTGAGAGAGGGTTTCTTTAAAAACACCCTCATCCTGGCCTTCTTCCAAAGGGCGAAGAAACTTAAACCAAAAAGCTAAATTTTCTATAACGCTTTCGAGTTTGTAATTTCAATCGATTCAAACTCTGCTTCTAACCAACGAAACATCATTTTTCTAGCATACGGTTCTGCACGTGCATCATTGGCATCACTATCGCGTCGCATCATCGTTAGAACCAACTCAATCTTTACGCTATTTGGTGCATAAAACTTTGCTAACATTTCTGCAGCATCCTTTTGACTGGGCCGAATTTTAGGTAAAGCAAAAGCATGCGTCTGTATCGACTGAAATTGCACGGACGAGAAAATGGGTGTCAATGTAGATTGAATTGTCTCACGAGCTAACTTGGAAACCAGCCACGCAACCTGCTCTGCTGAAGCAATAAGGTCAGGATCGACTGTATCGAGTGTTTTAAAAAAATCAATGGCTGGAAAGTAACCCGTTTTGTGCTGCTCAGCATATTCAACTGCAATCGAAGCCAGCGTCGAGCCAATTACATCAACTGACCGAGGCAAATATTGCTGCAAACGATCAGGCTTCAGCTCAACGTCAATTGTCACCAGTACTTTATCAAATCGCATTGCTTATTCTTAATCACACAAAATTTTCAATTGTTCAATAATCGGATCGGTCACAGGTTTTATTTTTTTACGCATAACCGTACCAATCGCATCGGTACGAGAAAAAATAGGATTAACCAGTTTCACACTCAAACAGGATAACACCGTCATCGCACAGAGAAACTTTTTCGCTTCATTAAATTCACCGTCTAATACTACGACAACCTTATTCAATTCCTTATTATCTGTACTGCAGCACAATTTAGCCTCACTGCAGATTTTTTCGATATCGTCTTCTGTATATTTTTCAGGCAATATCGTTTTAAAATATTTTGAAATCGCTTCCAGTAATAAAACAACCACATCCTGATTACCCGGTTTCTTTAAGGCATCTTCGATTGTTTTTATAAATGCCTGCCCTTTTCTATTGAGTATTTTTTCCAGTAAAAATGCATATTCGTTTTTTTCGTCAATCAATGATTGCAATAATTTTTTTACATTATCATAATCGTTATGTGCTTCAACACTAATAGGAAGATCATCAGGCGTAGCATGTAAAAAGCCCACATAAAAACTTTTTTTCGTTTTTGTTTTCGCCCAAAGCTTTTCTTTTTCCTGTTGCGATATCAATCCCGGCTGCAATACCAACCTGACCGACTCAATCATATCGCCCTGATCTTCTTCAAAAGGCAAAAACTCGATTAAAAAGTCTGCTAACACTTTACCTGTCTCACCTTCGACTACAGCTTGTTTCTCTAACATGCGTCGCGCATTTTCCGCTGTGGGCATGGCCCACCAGGCACGTGCGGCTAACTCATCGGTTAAACCAGCCGCATGCACAGCGGCTACGACAGCTTCTGATTCACCAAGTAATAATAATTGCGCCAGACTTTCGTCACGCGCCTGCCCCATGCGCGTCCAACGTTTGAGATAAACAGGATAACCGCCCGGCGAGCCCATAACATGGGTGCTGAACAGAGCTTTCACTTCTTTGATATACGGTTCATCTTTGCCGATAACACTTAACGGTACTTTTGCTTCACCTTTTGCAGTTAAAGCAAAAACACACATCTTTGATTCATCAATGCGCACAGCATAAAGTTCTTGCGCGAGCAAAACGTTTAGACGTAGATTATCTTCTGCTGAAAGTGCCATAAAAAACCTTACCGCGGAGGCGCAGAGGCGCAGAGAAAAGCATTTTTTTGTTTTTTTAAAACTAATTTCTTTTTACTCTGCGTCTCTGCGCCTCCGCGGTTCATGTTTTTCAATTTAGTTGCACCCTAACACCAAACGGCACCTTTGATTTACCCTTGACTAACCATGTAACAGGAAAACAAGGCTCTACTTCCGGAAAAATTCCGTCGGCATCGGTAAAATATACAAGCAGATCCGGTGCTTTATCCTGCTCTTCTGCCCATTCAAATACGGGTTTAAAATTCGTGCCACCGCCACCGCGGATTTCAATATCAAATTTAAACTGATCCCATGCTTCAAATCGCCACGGGCAACCGTAGTTTAATTTTTGATCGCAGGTGAGTAATGTTACGCTGGCTCGCACCTGACTTTTAATAGCATCGATTTCAGATATAAATTCCTGGATTTCTTCCTGATCAATTGAACCACTGGTATCAACGGCTACAACGATATTTGTTTCGTTACTACGCATACTAGGATACACAGCGGGATCGCCTCGTCGTGAAGATGGCCGTGAATAACTGTAATCTTCACGTGCCGTAGCTGACATATAACGCGCCAATAACATTCGCCATGGCAGTTTAGGTTGCAACAGATGATCAACCATGCGCGCCATCTCACCTTCTAACTTACCTGACTGTAAGGCTTGTTGTGCAGCGCCAGCCAGTCTTGCCTCCCATTGCAGGCTGAGTTCATCTTCTTCCTGCTGCGTCATACCTGTTGGTTGCGCTGCCTGCCCGCCCTGGCCCTCATCGTCCTGATCACTGTCCAACTCACCTTGTCCTTCACTTTTTTCGTCATTCTCTTTTTCTTTTTTATCGCCACCGCCACCTTGACCCTGACGTGACTGCTGCTCGTTTTTGTCTGCTTCATCAGATTTTTTATTATTTTCTAAATCACGCTCGCCACCATTGTCATTATCTTCAAGACAGGGATAGATTTCTTCTGCCGTCATACCTTCGTATTCGAGAAGATGCATGGCGTCAGGTGTTGGCTTTAAGCCATCTTTCATTAATAACGGGTTAATGGCGTAATCACAGGCAAGATCCCAGCGATGTTTTACACGATGTCCACGTCGATGAAAATGCGATAGCGCACAATGTAAGGCTTCATGAGAAAGTGCAAATTGCGTTTGCTCCGCATCCAGCGCGTCAATGTAATTGCTGTTGTAATAGAAGGTTTTACCATCACTGAAAGTGGTCTCGCACCACTTGGGGTCACCCGCAACCATCGGCAATCGTAAAACCAATGCACCAAGGAATGGCTTATCTAAAATTAAGCGTGTTCTGGCTGCGGCAAGTTTGTTTTCCACGTCTGGATAGTTACTCATAATATTTAAAAACTTGAACCGCAGAGACGCTGAGGCACAGAGTTAATTTTTTATTCTTTAAAATTTAACACTTTACGTTTAATACCTTGTCGTAAATATGGAACATTGAAGTTAATTAACAAGCCCACATGTGATTCAACCAGCTTCATATAAGACAGTAATTGTGCATCATGAATTGGTAATAATTTATCCACTGTTTTCAATTCAACAACAACGGCATCTTCAACAAACAGATCAAGCCTGAAGCCAGCATTTAATTCAAAATTTTTATACACAAGGGGTACCGCATGTTGTTTACTAAACCTCACACCTCGAGAAGCAAGTTCATAACACAAACAATCTTCATAAATCGATTCAAGTAATCCTGCACCAAGGGTTCGATGTACTTCTATAGCAGCACCAATAATATTATCCGTTATATCATTCAATCTCATATGCATTTCCTTTGCATTAACTTATAAATTCTCTGCGCCTCCGCGTCTCAGCGGTAAATTTTTTTGACTTTAATACAACATAAGGTCAGCAATTTTATCCGCCCAGCTGGCAAATTCGGGGACAGCGAAAATATCTTGTCCGATAGCACGATGCATATCTGAAACCATCATTACGCCCATTTCACGTTGCGGGAATCGATTAGCATAACTTAGAATATTGCCGTGGACTTTCATCGCTTCATCCGTTTCTTTTGCACGAATGGCTCGACCAACTAATGCAGTCGCAACTGCATACTGCAGATCAATTTCTTTAGGTGTTTCAACTTCTTCACCATTAACAATGGCATCCAGATCCGGCATTTGATCGAGACTGGCGATAAAGGCTGCAAGCTCAATACCGGCTGCTTTACCAACGCAGGCTTGCAACGCACCTGAAAACAATTCGGGGTGGTCTTCAAATTTATGCAATGCACGATGGGCAAATTCCCACGAACGCGGTGAGGGAAAGGCAACGGGATTTTGCGATGCATCAAATTCAAATAACAGATCCTGACGAAAACGTAAAAAGGCAATGACACGTTCATCGATACCATTAGCGTACGCCCAGGCTACCCAATCATCTAGATTAATATCGACTTCATAGTGAGAGAAGCGGTTCGCCAGTGGTGCAGGCATACTGTAAGTTACACCACGGTCACCCTGTCTATTACCGGCAGCAATAATTGCCCAACCAGAAGGCACTTCGTAATCGCCCAGTTTTCTATCCAGAATTAATTGGTATGCTGCAGCTGAAACACTTGGTGGTGCTGAGGTGATTTCATCAAGAAATAAAATGCCATTTTCACCATGACGTTCAGCATCAGGTAACATAGAAGGTACGGCCCATTCAACGGCATGGCCCGCTTTAAATGGAATACCACGCAGGTCACTGGGTTCCATCTGTGACAGGCGAATATCAATCAGGGGGGTATTCTGTCTGTTTGCAACCTGTGCAACCATCTGCGATTTGCCTACACCGGGCGCACCCCAAAGCATCACCGGTGTATGGTGACCGCTTTGTGTACTATTGAATTCTTTTTCGACTACGGTTAATAAATGAGCTGGACGCATAACTTTTTCTTATTTGAGTTTTTATTCAACAACCATATCGTCAAAGCCCGCTTCTTTATACAGCCTTCTTGCTTCGTCAGGATTTTTTTCAACACCGTTGCCTTCCTGATACATCATCGCCAGTGTGGTCAATGACCCGACCAATCCCTGTTCACCTGCTTTAGTAAACCACTTCACCGCAAGCTGTGCATTTTTCTCAACACACTCGCCTTCCATATACATAAAACCCAAACCATGCTGTGCGATGGCGTGACCTTGTTCCGCTGCAGCCGCCATTAACTCTGCGGCTCTAGCTTCATTGGCAACCACACCTAATCCATTTTGATACATAATCGCACATCGGTGTTGTGATTCAGCATCACCACTCTCTGCCAGAGGACCTAAAAACTGCAGTGACTGCTTAAAATTTTTCGCCTCAAAAGCGGCGATGCCACTGGAAAAACTGGCATCGATATCACTGATATCCATAGCTTCATTATTATCAGGATTGATGGATTGGTCAGACATAGTTTTTACTCAAATACAAAAGAATGAGTTTATCACGGCTGCCACTGCGGCATATACCACCAGATAGCTATACACTGAAAAACCGGTACTCATTGCAAACCGACTGAGACTTATATTCATCAGACATTTATGACTAAATGACCTCTACCGGCAACCTCGAAACATTCTGCTCTCTGCAGCGGATCTGATAATAACGTACTAGTTATTCATAAAAGCTTCGTTATTTCCTTTTTATTATTAATATAATCAATATATTACCTGTCATTAGTACGGGCAGTTATATACTACGGTACACATACCCTCCCTCTAAAGAGATAGTCAGCACGCATTCCAAAACAGGCTCACACTAGGTATAATCTGCGACCAATTAAAGGCTGAGTTTCATAGGGCAACTGAAAGATAAAACAGCTGAAAGAAATTCAATGTTGTTACCACGATGGTTTCAACGATACGTAAAACAGGTCTAGCGACTAAGATTAGAAGCACGAGAGGAAACCAAGATGAATCAAGATTACTACAATGCTGTAACCAAAATGGAAGAAGCTGGTGTCGATCCAGAGTACATCATAGGCTGGGAAGGCGGTTATGTTTTAAATCCACCACGTGAAGAACAACGTGTTACCGAAGCGTATGAAGCTGGCTACGAAGACGGTAAAGAGAAAAATGCTGATAACTTCAGCAGCTGGACTAAGTAAGTAATACTTAATTCCACAAAAAGCCGGTACGGGGAAACCTGTACCGGCTTTTTTTATGCGCGAATGCAAATGTACTCTGATTTTAGTTAGATAGCCCGCTTGCGACTCAGAGCTAACAATCTAAAAATTTTAAAAACTTGAACCGCAGATTAGGGCAGGACGCCCGTAACTAGAATAACGCAGGAGCAATTATCGAGACGCGGAGGCGCAGAGAATAGACAAGGTTGATTGTAAACCTTGTAGGTGTGGATTTATTCACACCTACATTATTCGATTACACCAACAAAACTCCGATTTTCTCTGCGCCTCCGCGTCTCTGCGGTTCAATCTTTTGAACTTTTCATCTGTGAACTCTACGCCTCTGTGGTAAATAAGTTTTTGGACTATGCTGAAAACATCCGATATCCGATAATGGCCGCTAACGGAACAGATTAAATAACACCACGCGTAACACGCTTAAACGCCTTCATCGCATCCGGTATCTCAATATCCATCACCTGATCAGGTATCCACTTATTATCCTTCTCCCCCATCACGTCACGCACGTGCTCACCGACACAACGACGCACCTGAAAGCCAGGATGATTACCTTCTTCAAAAGTAAAATTGCTGTATTCACTCATACGGTCATTCATTAAAGCGATGTAGTCATTACGAAAATCAGTCTCTTTATCAGCCGATACATCCTGACGATTATCATGCATGGTTTTTGCTAGATTTAACGCTAAAGCCGTAATCAGCGCCTGACGATCTTCTGCAGAGAACTCTTTAGCCGAGATAACACGATCTACCACATGGACTAAAAACGCCGTTATTTCAGCAATAACATCGAGTCGCATGAAATGGCTATCGGTCTGAAAGCCCTCATTTTCCATGTGCATGACATTCGCACTGGCAATTTTCCAGAAATTAAAACTCAAAACGCTACCGGTATCTTCTGGCGTGCGCTCTTTGTTCTTGTCATTCCACTTATTCTTCACCCGGATTTTCATAATAACCTCAACGTTCTCATATGAACTATTACGTAGAGAATAGTATACTAATACAGTCACTTATAAACTATGTTCCCAGAATGGATATACCGCAGCTCATCAATAGTGTACAACTCAACTGCCACATCTCTGATGCCAGACATGCGGGGAATTACACGCTTTGCGTGTATCTATTAAAAATGCGTGAGTTCTACCGCTGGGAACACCAATATAGTTTCTCTGAAAAGCTATCTACCGATGATATTGGAAACTGGCTAACCCGTCGTGAAACTTTGTGGGATGAACTAGACGATGAAGACTACCACTCTCTGGCCATCGGACAGTCTGAGTATTCGCCTTTTGATTCGCAGAAAATCAATACAAAACTCATCGATAACAAACTGATTTATAGTGGTGGTTATGGCGTCAAAAATAAACCCCACTTCTTCATCGCTGAACTCGAAGATACAAAAACCATAAACCATTACAAAATTTTTATCAGCGGAAAAGAATTCGCACGCGACCTGACTTCGCCGCCGGCGATGAGTCACGACAAAACCATCTTTATTCGTGGCGAATCGTTTAAACGTTTAATCTGGGAGCGAACCGATGAATGGCGCTGGAACAAACCAGAAAATGCCATCGAACAGACCGTCACACACGCAGTTAATCACTGGCGTGATATCGCAAAACGGATGCTTACTTTGCACCAGCAGGATAAAAAACAATGTAGTGGTAGAATTGAGGCATTGGTGAACGAAAATCATATTTAATGATTGTATTTTTACACTAGCGCATCGCGGAACAAGATTTCAGAACGTTTAAATTACCTAATATCTCAGATAAAAAACTAAAAGCATATCAAATGAATAAACCACAAAATACCATTCACGAAGTAAAACCCAACACCTTCATCTTTGAAAAACAAAATGCCCTACCTCTGGATATCTGCCAGGAAATGATTCGACGTTTTGAACAGGACACCGAGAATCAATATCAGGGACGCATCGGACAAACCCTAAGTGAAGAACAAAGCATTAAACGCTCAACCGATCTGGTTACCAGCGGTAAAGAAAACTGGCAAGACCTGGATAAAGAACTGTTTCGCTCACTGGGCAAAGCCATACAGGAGTTTCGTGAAAGTTACCCATTCTTCAAAGGCCCATTCAAAGACAACGGTTACGCGATACAACGTACCAACACCGATGAGTTTTACCACTGGCACATCGATGGCGGCAGCCACGAATTTGCTCAACGACAACTAGTTGCAGTCTGGTATCTAAATGATGTTGACGGGCCTGGCGGTGAAACAGAGTTTTCTTACCAACAGGTTAAAGTAAAACCTGAGGCCGGTAAGTTATGCTTATTCCCTCCCTTCTGGACACACGAACACCGCGGTGTAACGCTTGAGAAAGGGGTAAAATATATTGCCACGACATGGATTGTGTTTGCTTGACAGCATATTTCCAACAGAAAGGTAAAACATTTTGGCTATACATTCATGCGCAGAGCGCTGAAACGAAGCTGAAAAAATTAAAAGATCTGCGAAAAAATAATAATTTCATAATAATATTAAATAAAAATTACACTAGAATTCCACAACTATGAATTACATAAACGGCTTACACTTTAATAATATTCGTGGTGACATCTATGGTGGTTTGACCGCTGCTGTGGTCGCACTTCCTCTGGCAATGGCAATGGGCGTCGCTTCCGGAGTCGGCCCCATCGCAGGCATGTACGGTGCGATTTTCGTCGGCTTCTTCGCCGCAATATTCGGCGGCACGCCGGCACAGGTCTCAGGTCCAACCGGTCCAATGACCGTGGTTATGGCTGCTATTTTTATCCAGTACACTGGCATGTTTCCCAATGATCCGGCTCAGGGCGCAGCATTGGCATTCACTGTCGTTATGATGGGTGGTTTGTTCCAGATTTCTTTTGGCATGTTAAAACTCGGCAAATACATCGAACTGGTTCCACACCCTGTGGTATCCGGTTTTATGAGTGGCATCGGAGTCATCCTTATCCTGCTACAGTTCGGTCCATTGCTAGGACAGGCCGCAGATTCAAAACCACTCACTGCTGCGCAGATGATTCCGACATATATCAGTAATTACGACATGAACTCGTTAATGCTTGGTCTAGTCACACTCACCGTCGTTTATGGTATACCCAGATTTTTTCCCAAAATTAATCAACTGGCTCCCTCACCACTTTTAGCATTAGTAGTGGGCACTGTTGCTTACCTTGCATTTATTCCTGCAGGCAGCACACCCGTCATCGGCGAGATTCCTACCGGTTTTCCGGAATTTAGATATCCCGTAATCGAATTAGATCTTCTGTTACAGATGATCGCTTCATCTCTAACACTTGCAGGCTTAGGCGCTATCGATTCCCTACTGACCTCTCTGGTTGCCGATAACGTAACCCGCACCATGCACAAATCAAATCGAGAACTTATTGGTCAGGGTATCGGCAACACCTTTGCGGGTCTGTTTGGTGGTTTACCGGGTGCAGGCGCAACGATGAGAACCGTAGTCAACGTCAAGGCCGGTGGACGCACGCCCCTATCCGGCGCATTACATGCTGTCCTTTTACTTGCTATCGTATTGGGTGCTGGCTCACTGGCAAGTGATATACCTAAAGCGGTACTGGCTGGCATTTTAATCAAGGTCGGCACCGATATCATTGACTGGGATTATTTAAAACGTCTGAGACGCGCACCTGTCGCCGGTATCGTTATCATGACTACCGTACTGGTCGTCACTGTAACAATTGATTTGCTGCTAGCTGTCGGCATCGGTATGGTTATGGCAAGCTTTCTGTTTATGCAACGCATAACGGCTATGCAAATAGCCAGTATGAAAGGCATCAAAAAACCAGGTGATGGTTCACTATATGAACGCGCCTTAAGTTCTCAGGAAACGGAGATTATGGATCAGGCCGATGGCCAGATTATGTTATTCCATATGCGTGGCCCGATGAGTTTTTCTTCAGCAAAAGCCATGGTGAGAAGACACGCCGGTATAACCGACTATAAGATAATGCTTCTCGACTTGTCCGATGTTCCTGCAATTGACTTTACCACCTCACGTGCTCTTGAAGATATCGTCATTGACACCAACAGTGCCGGACGCACAATATTTTTAGTCGGTGCATGTAACAGTGTAAGCAACATGCTTGAGCAACAAGGGGTACTCAAACATTTTGATAGCAATAACTTATATCAGGTTCGCCTTGACGCACTACTCCATGCTCAAAATGTATTGAATAATTCATAAAGCGTCTATTACTAGAACCCGACAGTATTTTATAATTTTTATATTCTGTGTCTTACCAAATACAGCGACCATCGACTGCAGATCAATTTAAACGCTATTATCACCTGCGATGGAAGATATTACGCAAACTCTGGAACCAGGCTGGAGGCACAGAAAAAGATAATATTGAAGATCAATGCTTTCATATTATGGCGGTTACTCCCGACAATAAAGTTATCGGCGTTGCACGTCTGCAATTCAACTCAAATTCAGTAGCGCAAATTCGATACATGGCCGTCGATAGTAAACATGAAAGAACCGGTGTTGGACGCGCCTTAGTTCAAACCTTAGAAAAACGCGCACGAGAATCCACGCATACAAAAATCACTCTCGATGCGAGAGAAAACGCTGTAAAATTTTATCAAGCACTTAACTATCAATTAATCGGAAAAAGCTACCTGTTATTTGACTCAGTACAACATTTTCAAATGGTAAAAGAGTTATAGTCAGTTTTTAATCGTTGAAGGAGGAACAGAAATGAACACAATCAGACACGGCCTATCCATCGGCATTGAACGAATGGGTAATGATTTTTTTCTAACTTTAAAAGCATGTGGAAAGCTTACCCACGAAGACTACAACAAAATCAACCCAATGGTTGATGCAGCTCTTGAGGGCATTAAAGACCCAAAAATTAAAGCCTATATTGATGGCTCACTACTGGAAGGCTGGGAAGCTAGGGCGGCTTGGGATGATTTCAAGTTCGGCTTAAAACACGGTTCCCAGTTCGAAAAAGTCGCTATATTCGGCAATAAAAAATGGCAGGAATATACCGCCAAAGTTGGCTCGTGGTTTATTTCGGGTGAAGTGAAATATTTTGAGGATGAAGATGAGGCACTGAAGTGGTTACAAGCTGACGATTAATACGGCTTTTTAAGGCAATGGCTTAAAATGGTCATTTGCTGATGTTTTAAAAACCTAAAGTCAAAAGATTGAACCGCAGAGGCGCGGAGACGCAGAGAAAATCTAAGTATTTGTTTATAGTGCCTTCGGCACTATAAACAAAAATACAACTCTGCGTCTCCGCGCCTCTGCGGTAAAAGTTTTTAACTTTTTTGACTATCCGCTATGAGTCGTAAACTATCTCGTTCCCACGCTCCTGCGTGGGAATGCATAGTGTTTAGAGAGGTTGCAAGTATTACGCTAAAACCAATATTCACATAGCCGACCTGCCATATTATCGAAAAGTGAGTATATCTACTGCCCTATGCGTTACCACGCAGGAGCGTGGGAACGAGATCGAAATATGTTAAGGATGAAGATGGGGCACTGACGTGGTTGCAGGCTGATAATTAATACGACTTTTTAAGGCAATGGCTGAAAATGGCCATTTGCTGATGTTTTAAAAACCCAAAGTCAAAAGATTGAACCGCAGGGGCGCGGAGACGCAGAGAAAATCTAAGTATTTGTTTATAGTGCCTTCGGCACTATAAACAAAAATACAACTCTGCGGTAAAAGTTTTTAACGCTTTTGACTATCTGCTATGAGTCGTAAACTGACTATCAAGCAGCCGTTTTTTCTGACGACTGTGCATCAACCACATGAACCTGTGAATTCAGTTCTATGACATTACCAGTCTGTCTCGCAGCTTCGTGACCAAGCAATACTAATTTTTCTTTTCTCGATAAAAAATCACCGGCGTTTTGATAACTTAAACCCGACAATATTTTTTTTATATCTCTACCAATTTTCTTCATTATTATTCACAAAATATTTAAACTAAGTATTAGGGAGCCTCTGAACAAATCTCGATTGCAAAATTTTTCAGAGGCCCGTGACTATTACCATCAAGCCAACTGATCGTCAGCAACGTGGTAAACAGGATCTTCCATCACATTAACTTCGACCAGATTACCGGCTTTTGTTAATAACTCTGCACACTCAGGGCTCAAGTGACGCAGGTGCAGTTTCTTCCCGGCCTTAATATATTTTTCCGCCAGGTTATCGATGGCTTCAATCGCAGAGTGGTCCACCACTCGTGAATTTTGAAATTCGATAATGACATCATCCGGATCTTCTGACGGTGTAAACAAATCAAGGAAATTTTTCACCGAACCAAAAAACAACGGACCATTCAATTCATAAACACGTGAACCGTCTTTATCATCATAACTTTTCACATTGATATGGCTGGCGTGCTCCCAGGCAAAGAAAAGCGCTGACACAATAACACCCACTACAACCGCAATCGCCAGATCAGTAAATACGGTAACGCCTGAAACCAGTATTAGTACAAAGGTATCCGTCTTAGGAACCTTTCCCATAATACGTAAGCTGGACCATTCAAACGTACCCAGCACAACAATGAACATCACACCAACTAATGCCGCCATCGGAATCAACTCGATTAGCTCAGATGCAAACATAATAAACATCAGTAGAAACAGTGCAGCGGCTACACCCGACAGACGTTGATGACCACCCGAGTTCACATTAATCATACTCTGTCCGATCATGGCACAACCACCCATACCACCGAACATACCCGTAACAGAATTTGCAATACCCTGTCCGATACACTCACGATTTCCACGACCACGTGTACCCGTGATGTCATCAATAAGACTTAAGGTAAGTAGTGACTCAATCAAACCAACTGCAGCTAAAATAATAGAATACGGTAAAATGATTTTAAAAGTTTCCATATTGAAAGCGACGTCAGGAAGATGGAACGAAGGGAAACCACCTTTGATTGATGCCAGATCACCTACAGTATTCGTGTTTACATCTAGACCAATAACCACCAACGATACCACCAAAATTGCAGCAAGAGATGATGGAAACGATGTGGTTAACTTAGGTAAGAAATAAATAATCGACATGGTCAGCGCAATCAGCCCGGCAAAGATGGCCAAATCATTTCCAGCCAACCATTCTCCATTGCTACCAGGAACCTGAAAATTCGGAATTTGCGCCAGGAAAATAACAATCGCCAAACCATTCACAAACCCCAGCATTACCGGATGCGGAACAATGCGAATATATTTACCCAACCTTAACAAGCCCGCAACAATTTGAATCGCACCCGTTAAAACTACAGCTGCAAACAAATATTCAACGCCGTGCTCAGCAACCAGTGCGACCATCACCACCGCCATAGCACCCGTGGCACCCGAAATCATTCCCGGACGACCACCAAAAATAGATGCCAGCAAGCCAACCATAAAAGCCGCATAGAGACCGACTAAAGGCTCAACACCCGCAACAAAGGCAAATGCAACCGCTTCAGGCACCAATGCTAAAGCAACAGTTAGACCTGAAAGTATCTCATTTTGAAAACAAACTCGATTTTGGCATCCAAGCTGGAACATGCTTACTCCTAAATTAGGTAATGCGGCTGTGAAAAGCCGCGAATTTTAGCAAATTGGTGTTGTTTCTGTATGGCTATTAAGGAGTAGAGTTTATGTAGTGAGATTTGTGTTCAGTACACTTTTAATTTTTTATTTACTTTAGCATTGTGGGTCTCGTTCCACTGGCAAGCACCGCTAAGCTTAAGTAAATGAACAAGCAGAAATGTACTAAACGCCAACCCCAATAGCTGGGAATGTAAACATAAAAGTCAGGCTAAAAAATCAGACATGTTCGTGCGAATAAATTATTCGGCACATCCCTATGCCTCACACTTTCGGGACTATCGTGATAAATTGTTCCAGACAATTTATTCACACCTACAAATACAACAAACAAAAAGAAAAGCTAAACCGGCTGAACACCAGGAACAGGCTGCACAACTGAAGCCCGCTTCAACACACAAACTTCCCCCGCAGCATCAACCTCTAACCGCTCATAAATCGCATCTAATGCAAAATCTTCATTCGCAAAAATATTTTGCTGGCCAATCACATCAATTAATTCTGTTGCCATCATCACTTGCAAGATTTGACGCTTTAAACCACTAAAAATAACGGTAATGCCACTGCTATGCAAGCTATCCACAAGGTGATGCAATACTTCTTCACCTGAAGCATCAATCTCATTAATCGCATCGCCAACGACGAGTAGGTATTTTGCATCGGGATAAGTTGCAACCGCTTTTAGCATGGCATCTTCAAAATAAGACACATTGGCAAAATATAATGAACCATCGAAACGTACGGCGATGATGTTTTTATCAGTCGGCAATTCTTTATTTATTTCTATGTCTCGCAAGGTACCATCTTTGAATCGACCAAGTACTGCGACACGAGGCTTCATCGTGCGGTACAGGTATAACGTTATGGCGAGTACTGCACCAATTAGAATACCGTGATCAAGTTTTGGTGCTGAACCGATAGTGGCAGCAAAAGTAACAATGGAAGCAATACCATCATGCTTGTTGGCCACCCAAATGTGTTTAATCGCTTTGACGTTAATTAGTCCAAACACTGCCATTATAACAACTGCAGCTAGCGTGGCTTTTGGCAGGTGATATAACAAGGGCGTAAGAAATAACAAAGTAATTACAACTATAATGGCAGTGACAACAGACGAAAACCCGGTCTTTGCCCCGGCATTAAAGTTAACGGCGGAACGAGAGAAAGAACCCGAAGCTGGATAAGCCTGAAAAAAGCTACCCATTATATTACCTAATCCCTGCCCCATTAATTCCTGATTGGGATCGATCCGATCCTTCGATTTTGCTGCCATCGCTTTAGCAATGGAAATAGCTTCCATAAAACCAACCATGGCGATAATAACTGCACCGATAAACAGTTCGGAGAAAACATCAAGACTAAAAGACGGCATCGCAAAACCAGGTAAACCCTCAGGGATACTGCCCACCACTGTACCGCCCATGCCTTCAAAATCGATGAAGTAGCTCACCACCGTTGTCAACACCACGGCAACTAATACACCCGGTACTTTAGGCGCAAATTTTTTCAACCCAATCATAATTGCAAACGCTGCGATACCCATCGCAAATGTTTCAGGATGTGTTTCACTTAAATTCTGGATGACACCCAGTATCCTGACTGTTAGAAAATGATCACTTGCGCCACCCGGCATTTCTACACCGAATATTTTTGAAACCTGAGTCAGGCCGATGAACAAGGCCGCTGCGTTTGTGAAGCCAACAATAACCGGGTGAGATAAAAAATTAACGATTGCACCTAGTTTGAACAAACCAAGCGTGAACTGGAATAATCCTACCAGCAAGGTTAAAAACATAACGGTCGGAATATAAAGCGCCAAAAATTCTTCTTGAGAATAATCGGTACCTAACATAGAGATGACGATTGGCGTCATCATAGTCGCCGTCATGGTCGACACAACAGCGACAGGCCCTGTGCCTAGTTGCCGAGATGAGCCCCAAAGTGCCGCTATGAAAACCGGCACAAACGCGATATACAAACCATAAACTTCTGGCAGACCGGCCAGAGTTGCATAAGCCATCGATTGCGGGATTAAAACAAGCGCTACGGTTAACCCGGCAACCATATCAGCACGAAGAACGGCTGGATTCTTAAGCTCACCAATCCAGTTCAAGAACGGAAATATTTTATTCAACAACTTCTGTACCCTCGAATACGCTTATCAAAATAAACAACGAAATCACAAAATACATATCATCACAGGTCATCGGTTATAAAATAACACGCTTGACTCAAATCATAATAAAATCAAATACAATAATGAACAGCGGTAGCTATGAAAGGACATTACAAACAATTTTCACGGTACAAATAAATGTGAAAATATTATGTTAGCCGAACTAATATCATTAAATAACAGCAATCATTCAATTATGGCACAATGGTAATAAAATAACTGCAATTCAAAATGAAAAAGCTGACATAACCATTAATTAATTAAATTTGTACAAAAAATAAACTACTGATATATTTATGTAAAACATCAATGGCTTAATAATTATCTGATATTTCTGAAATATCACTAATTACTACAGTTTATTATAAAATTCAGCTGAACTTCAGCCAACCACAGTTGACTACTCAAATAAGGGTTTCATTTAACTATTAACTACAGATGCAAAGAATATTATGAAGAAAGGTTTCGATAGATTACGTGATATTGCCGCAGCCAGTGCCATGGGATTAGGAATGCTAGGAGGTGGTAGCGCACGAGCGGCTATTGCAACATTCGGCATTACAACCACAACGGCTGGCGTCAAGTGGCAAGGTATAAACACAGGCTCGGTTCTTGCTTCTGGCCAATCTTTTTTGATAACCGAAAGCGGAATTAGTTTTCCAAGTATCTCCGCATTTGCAATGCTAATTAATAATGCCAGCCTTACAAGTGGCATTGCCAATGCATTTGATGGCGCCCTGTTTATGGCAACCTTGCAATCAGGGGTTACGAAACGATTTGATAATCCTGATGGCACCGTAGACCTAACCGGCAACACCCTCACCTCTGATCTTCAAACCGATTTTTTAACAGGCATTGATGCACAGATCGAATATTATTTTCACCCTGTCCGTCCTCTCGTTAGAGCATTATATAGTTTTGAAAACACCACTGGTGGTGAAATTACTTTTCAGGTCTACATCGGCGGTAACCTGCAATCTAAAAACGCGACTAACATTCAATCGACCAGTAATAATGACACCAATGTTGAAGCCAGCGATTTATGGATAATTTCCAGTAACAAAAGCCTTGGAACTGATCCGACAACGGGCACGACTGATACACCCGTCATTACAATTAGTCGATTTGGCACAGGCGCAGTTGAACCTAAAAACGGCGTTCAACTTGCTAATGGCGCAGGCACATTCGGTCATCTTTACGATGTCACCATCCCTAAATCAAGTACACGCCGGATATTGGTATTCGCTGAATTAAACTCATCCATTGATAATGCAAAAATAGCTGCCACTGACTTTGAAACACTTGAAGCGGCTGAACTAGCGGGGCTTTTAACCGAATTTATTTCTAATGACATCACCCTTGATGAAATCATTAACTACACGGAAGATACTTCTAATAATTCTAACAATGGCTCCAGTAGTACTGACAACGATGGCGACCTGAGCACAGGTACTTTAAGTACGCCTGCTATAGCAATGTTATTAGGCCTGCTGACACTCAGTCGTGTGCGTAAAAAAGAAAATATTTAACCGGATTGGCGTTGCTGGAAATCTTACCAACCGTTTATATCAAATTTATTTGAAATCCAAATCGCTACTTTTTTCATGAAAAGAACTAAACTAAATAGCATCACACCATTACTGCCGCTACCACTACTAGCGTCTGCATCTGTTAGCAGATGCTCGCCATCCACTACAATATATCCAGCCCTTATAAATGAATCCACTTATCAAGTGGATATTGCCGACTTCATGCAGTTCAACCATCATCTTTATCACCTCCACCACCGCATGAGGTTAAAACTACGGCAAAAAACAGGATAGATATTGAGCTAAGAAATTTTTTAAAGGGATTGTTCGAATTCACTGGAATAACCTTCTGTAAGGTAAAAACTAGACTTTTCTGGTCAAAACTGAAAAATATTAGTAAACTCAGTCTAATAGAAGTTTATAAGATTTGCCGACGAATCGATAAACGGCTACAGCACAATGGGGTGAAAATTACAGAAAAAACAATTGGATATATCGTATGGTGGGTGTTAAACACTCACACGCTTAATTAAAAATCGGGCCTAACGGACGAACAGATTCATGTTCCAGAATAAGTTCTGTTTCATTCATATCACCGGTATTATCAATATTGATAGTCTTTACACTCGGCATAGTTCGCAGAATATATGCAGCCATTAGCATCAGCAGTTTTTCGTTATCGGTATCGATAGCAGTTAATATTTTATCAGCAGCAATCTGGCAGCGTTGTTCCGGATTTGGCATTTCAACCCAATCACGACTCATCTGCCAGCCATTGTTCATGTCTGCATCTAACTTATCAAAAAACATTTCTGCTTCAATCAGTAAATCATCCGGCACTTCAAATACATTGGTGCGTCCATCTACGATGATATTTAGTTTCATAACATTAACTCTGTTAAAATGAGATGACCGCATTGTAATAATGCGCTCGCAATAACCATTAAATTTATCTTTATAATTATACCCGAATATATATCATGCTTGTTACTATCCCAGAAGTATTAGACAAAGAAGACATCAGTGTCATACAGGATCTGATGGCCACTGCCAATTTTCATAAAGGCACCGCATCGGCAGGTAGTGAAGCCGAACGTGTAAAAAATAACCATGAGATGTTTATCTCGGAAGCGGAAACACAACGCTTGAATAATCTGGTTATGGGCAAGCTTATAAAAAATTCCACCTACATTGCTACGGCTTTTGCATCAAAAATTGCCGCCCCTTATTACGCTAGATATATCGAAGGTATGAATTACGGTAACCATGTTGATGATCCAGTGATGGGCCCCGCAAATCAACGTTACCGTTCTGATATTTCTATTACACTTTTTTTGAACTCGCCTGAAAATTACGAAGGCGGTGAATTAATTATCAGCACGGCATTCGGCGAACAAAAAGTTAAGCTTAATGCTGGAGATGCTGTACTGTACCCCTCTTCCAGTACTCACCGAGTAGCCGAAGTTACAAAAGGCGAACGCCTGGTTGCTGTTACTTGGTTACAGAGTACTGTTCGTGATCCAGCTAAACGTGAGATTTTATATAATTTGAGTCAGGCTCGTGAAACATTAATAAAAACTTCTGGTGGCTCTTCTGAACTAGAACAATTGAGTAATGGTTACGTCAATTTATTACGTATGTGGTCGGATATTTAAAACGGCTGACCATGACTGAAAATTGACTTTAATGTTATTTCTTGGGATCTACATTTAGCTCTTATTGGACAGTCAAAAGATTTAAAAGCTTGAACCGCGGAGGCGCAGAGAAAGGTCAATTGTTATCGATGTGAACGAACTTCGTCATTCCGGCATATTTTTAGCCAGAATCCATCTATCAGGCTAGTGTAAATCTTAGACGTGGATACCGGCTAGAAACATGCCGGTATGACGTTGTTTTTATAATCATATTTATTTTTCTCTGCGCCTCCGCGTCTCTGCGGTTCAAGCTTTTGACTTTAGTTTTTTTAAACGTCCGCTTCTGGCCGGTTAATAGCCACCCAAAATACACACTTAAATTTAACAACAAAAAAAACCGCACCATGAATAACCATGGTACGGCTTTTTTAGATTTTTAAAATCGGGGTCTTACGTTTTAATTAACGCTCAGACTTATCTTTCAGAACCCGCTTCTTCGTGAGCCATATCAACAACTTTATTCGCTAGTTCCTGATATTTTGCACGGTAACCGTCAAACTCAGAACCCGCTTCTGGTGTGAAGTATTCCTGTGGATCTACACCGTTTGCTTGCTCGTATGCTGTAAATTTCTTTTGCATTTCCAACATTTCTTTAATCATTTCTTGCTTGCTAGCCATGTCTCTCACCTTTCGTGTGTAAACAGGGTATTAGAAACCCTGTAAATTCTTAATGTTCTATAACTGAAATTTTAGCCTGTGAACTATCTTACCCATATACCTACAAATGGGAAGAAAGAACCAACTGGTTTCGCTTAGTAACCGCCTTTACGTGTACTCTTCGGGCAACCACCAATTTTCAAACCCTGTTTTGATGGCATCAAAGGAAACATCTCATACATCAATTTTGATGACACCTTCTCACCCCATAGTTTACCCATGGCTTTCATAATGCTGCGCTCATTAGGCTCATTACCGTCCAGTGTTTCTGCACGGACATACTTTACGATATCCCAGTGACGATCTGTTGCCTCGATACCCTCTTCGGCGAACAGCCCAGTTGCAATTTCTTCATTCCAATCGGTTGAATTAACCAAATAACCATCTTCTGTTCTTTCTACTGAGTCAAGTGCTGACATGATTCTCACCTTTCTTAATATTAATAGTAAAATTTGGCGCAAATCTTAGCCGAATTAGCCGCTTTTTTCCAGTATTACAAACGAGATAGGCCAGCAGCGCACACGCACCGGGGTCAGAGACGTTTTAAGCCACAGTGCAAAAAATTGCACTGTGGCTTAAAACGTCTCTGACCCCTGAGTGTTAACTCCCAGTAAAATGAGACTTATCCTCTGTCTCACCCACCGCTTTAATCCCTTTATGCGAAATAAAAATCCCACACCCCATATGCCGATGTGGGCCAATTCCCACTTCTTGCAAAGCAACAGATGTGGCTTTATCAAGATCCGCTATCATCAGGCTACGCGTTTCAATGGTTTCACCATTCGCTTCAATTTGATGCCCGATACCACACAAAAGTTTTCTTGCCTGTATGTCGCGCGCTGTTAATTCATCGACAACCCAGGTCAGAAATTCATCTTCACTCATGCCTGGTAACACGACGATATATCGAGAAAAAATAGTAGAGAATGGATCAATTTTTTTCGTTATCACCTTACCGACAACGACCGGGTAACCATTTACATCTAACGTTTTTCCAACCAGATCATTCGCATTTTTAATGCGAGAAGTTGGCACCCGCAAGTGCATACGAGTCCGTTTTGACAAATGAATTAGTTCACCATCTGGTGGACGCTCCCAACCATTACCAGAAGTTGCACCATGTATCTGATGTATACCCACTTCAGGCTCATCTTTTATCCAGGGTAGCGCTTGATATAATGCCTGTTTTAATTCCCAGGCATGGCTGGTGGGGATTTGTTTGCAATCAATTTTAAAATGTAAATCAACGACTTTATCAGAGGTGTCGATGTCATTTTTTTTATTGTCTTCTTGCCAATACATAATACTCAATTAACTCGTTTAACACTTATATACTAGACTCTGGATGTAAATGTCGCTTCCAGCTTTTCTTCCCAGTCAGCCGGTGTATCTTCAAACTGGGGTTTTACATCCATACGAAAAAACAACTCGCCTGCCGCTGCCCGTTTTTTTATTTCTTCTTTTAACTGTTCAAAATTTTCCATATCAGGATTTTGAATCATAATTTCACTTAACCAAAGCATTTTTACAAACCTCTTAAAAATAAAATATCACCACAGAGACACGGAGTCCACGGAGAAAAACATTTTTTGTTTTAAAAACGAATCTACCTCTGCGCACTCTGTGTCTCTTTGGTTAAAGCTTTTTCTGTTATCCAACAGCATCGTAATACCTTGCCCGATACAATAATCGTTGCTGCGTCTCACTATCTTTAAACCCACTGCGATTATGCAACACATTATTACAAATAATTCCCTGGCCTGACTTTAGTGCGACTTTAAAAATATTATCATCATCAGCCATCAATGCATTTATCATTTCAACTGCTTTTGTTGTCTCTTGTGTATCACGCCAGATAATATTTCGTTTTCTGGCTGAAAAACGCATATGTAACCGCCCATTATCTTTAACCATAAAAACCGGGCCCGTTTGCGCCTCACGAATCACTTTTCCCGCCTCAACATTATCTGGGATGGTCATCGCTTCGGGATGCATTAGCGCTTCTATATAAGCCGGATTCGCATCCCGCAACTTTATATACACATCCTCATGATTGAGCAGTGAATTCACGCCTCCCTCTGCTGCCGGTCTGACGCAATGCATCAAGATGCCATAAATCTGCTTATCTAAATAATTATAATACCCGTCCGTGTGCCAACTTAATGCTTTATTTGTGTAAGGGATATATTGGTTACCCGCTTGATTTCGCACTTCCAGACTACTTACACTATCCTCATCTGAGCGCAGATTGGCATCCAGGTTCACCAGCCCTAGCTGCTGACCCAACTCATGCACCAGAGATTTTTCCTTCACCTCAGCATTACGCAGCTGATATATCGCCATATTAAACTGCTCACAACGCGATAATAGTGCGTTTCTTTCACCTTCAGACAGATGATATGGGTCATCAATATCAACCAAAAGGTCGTTTATTTTCGGTAATCCGTAACTCAGCCGCTCATTACGCCACTGCTCATAAGCAGATTGTTCCCTCAGCACAAAGGGCGACATCGTTGTAACTTTTTGATCTTCTTGCACGGACATAGTAAACCCTGTGGAATATTTAGCTGAAATAATGCCGAAAAAGGACAAGCACCGCAATATCACTATCGGTAAGGTAAAACCACTATTTATACATTATATATATGTCTGAATTAGTACCGTTTATTAGTCGCCCCTAACCCAATACTAAATGATTGATTTAATTGAATGTATTGCAATACATTCAACGCAACCCAAAAACCTGCTATCCCATTGGGGGTAAACCACCTTTTGCCAACCCTCCCATGCGTAGGATTCTACAGTTTGACGCCAGCACATAAACTTCGCCTCACAAATTCTAATGCTTTTGAAATGTACCAAATACATTGAAAGAGATATTGTTTAAACAATTGTTTGGGACTAGAATCCACAACCTAGTTTTAAATGATAAAAGTACAATTCGATCAGTACTTTGAACTGACACAACCTAAGCGGCAGACAGGAGAGATTCCATGGCCAAGAAGATTTATGAAACACCAATGCTCGACGAGCTTGAAAAAGGCCCATGGCCTAGCTTTATTACAGGCATCAAGAAATTACGTGATGATCATCCTGATGAACGCATCCAGGCAACGACAAGTAGCCTTTTAGGTCAGCTTGAGCACTCTTACGAAACGCGTAAAGGTTACTGGAAAGGCGGTACGGTGTCTGTATTTGGTTACGGCGGTGGTATTATTCCTCGTTTTTCTGAAGTTGGCGCTGCTTTCCCAGAGTCTAAAGAATTCCACACTATTCGTGTACAACCACCTGCTGGTAACCACTACACCACTAACATGCTTCGTCAACTTGGCGACAGTTGGGAAAAATGGGGTTCAGGCCTGCAAACATTCCACGGTCAGACGGGTAATATCATGTTCATCGGTACGACGACTGAAAACACTCAACATTTCTTTGATGAAATTAATGGTTACGGTTGGGACTTAGGTGGTGCGGGCCCATGTGTACGTACAGCTATGTCTTGTGTGGGTGCTTCACGTTGTGAAATGTCTTGTGCAAACGAGCACGGCATTCACCGTCACCTGGTAAACAACTTTACTGATGACGTTCACCGTCCTGCCCTTCCATACAAGTTCAAATTCAAAGTTTCTGGTTGCCCTAACGATTGTCAAAACGCTATCGAACGTGCTGATATGGCCATTATCGGTACATGGCGCGATGACATGCAGGTTGATCAGGAAGAAGTTAAAAACTACATCAACGCTAAAGGCGAAAACGGTCGTCAATACTACATTGATAACGTTATCTCTCGTTGCCCTACTAATGCATTGTCGCTTAACGATGACAACACATTAAACGTAGACAACCGTAACTGCGTACGTTGCATGCATTGCTTAAACGTTATGCCTAAAGCATTGCACCCTGGCACAGACCACGGTGTAACTGTTCTAGTTGGTGGTAAACGTACTCTAAAAATTGGTGACTTAATGGGTACCGTTATTATCCCATTCAAGAAGCTTGATACTGAAGATGCAATTGAAGAACTGGTAGAACTTGCTGAAGAAATGATCGATTTCTGGGCTGAGAACGGTCTTGAGCACGAACGTACAGGTGAAATGATTGAGCGTATCGGTCTGGTTAATTACCTGGAAGGTATCGGTCTTGAGGTTGATCCAAACATGGTTGGCAGTCCTCGTCAAAGCTCATACATCCGCATGGATGGCTGGGACGAAGAAGCTGAAAAATGGTTCGAGCGTAAAGCAGAAGCTGCAAGCGCATAATTTTTACCATTAACTGATACCTGAGGGGGCTCGGCTTTAATCATTTAAGGCAGCCCCCTTCTAACAAATATTGAATTTTTTTGAGGAATAAATAATGAGTGACAAACCTCGTTCTCCTATTGAGTCTGGTTGCCCTGATGGCTTCCAGTATATCCATCCTGTTATGCGTAAGAACTACGGCCAGTGGAAATTTCACGAGCATCCAAAGCCAGGCGTACTTCGCCACGTTGCTTATAGTGGTGACGAAATCTGGACTGTACGTGTAGGCACACAACGTATTCTTGACGTATTTTCTTTACGTGAATTATGTGACCTGGGTGATGAGTTCGCTGACGGTTACATTCACTTTACTATCCGTAGTAACGTTGAATACATGGTTTCTGACCCAACGAAAGTTGAGCCATTAATCGAAGCGATTACAGCTAAAGGCTATATTGTGGGTGGTACTAAGAACTCAGTAGCTATGCTTTCACACACACAGGGCTGGTTGCACTGCGATATCCCTGGTACAGATGCATCAGGTGTTGTGAAATCTATGATGGATGAGCTAATCGACGAATTCCGTGAATGTAACATGCCTAACCGCGTACACATCACCACGTCTTGTTGTCAGATTAACTGTGGTGGTCAAGGCGACATCGCGATTAACATTCAGCACACTAAACCACCTAAAATTAATCACGACTTAGTATCTAACGTCTGTGAGCGCCCTTCAGTTGTTGCGCGTTGTCCTGTTGCTGCGATTCGTCCTGCAATGGTTAACGGTAAACCTTCATTAGAAGTTGACGAGAAGAAATGCATCTGTTGTGGTGCTTGTTTCCCACCTTGTCCTCCAATGCAAATTAACGATGCTGAGCATTCTAAATTAGCAGTATGGGTTGGTGGTAATCACTCAAATGCACGTAGCAAACCTACTTTCCAGAAATTAGTTGCTGCTGGTATCCCTAACAATCCTCCACGTTGGCCTGAAGCGACGGCTATCGTGAAGAACATTCTTAAAGCATATAAAGAAGATGCGAAAGATTGGGAACGTATCAATGACTGGATCGAACGTATCGGCTGGCCACGTTTCTTTGAAAAGACGAACCTGCCTTTCACTAAGTATCACATTGATAATTGGCGCGGCGCACGTAACAGCTTAAACGCTTCTACACATATCCGCTTCTAAAGCCATATTTATCAGAAGAGTATTTTTTAAATGAAATTTAGTATTCAAATTAACGAAGGCCCATACCAGCACCAGGCATCTGATACAGCATATCAGTTTACTAAAGCTGCGTTAGCGGCTGGACATGAAGTATTTCGCGTTTTCTTCTACCACGATGGGGTGAACAACGCGACTAAACTTGCGGTTCCACCACAGGATGATCGTGACATTCCAAAACTATGGTCTGAATTATCAAAAGAAAATGATTTAGATTTAGTTGTTTGTATTGCTGCAGCTCAACGCCGCGGCATGATGGATGCTGATGAAGCAAAACGTCAAGGTTTTGAAGATAACAACTTAAACGAAGGTTTCCGTATCTCTGGTCTTGGCCAGTTGATCGAAGCGGGTATTGAATCTGACCGTTTAGTCGTCTTTGGAGCATAGGAGATAAATCATGGCAGTTAAAAAATTCATGTACGTCAACCGCAAAGCTCCCTACGGCACAGTTTATGCTCTGGAATCTTTAGAGGTTGTTTT
>UOFE01000038.1_pt1 | contig 33507 bp, 39 predicted proteins | sample 1988381 | NCBI WGS metagenome assembly UOFE01 (sample SAMEA4712194, study PRJEB27164) | hydrothermal vent metagenome | biome: marine basaltic hydrothermal vent biome; feature: marine hydrothermal vent; material: mineral | place: Pacific Ocean | collected 2011-06-14/2011-07-23 | depth 1689 m
TTCATGTGCCCTATCAACGTGTAAATGAACTTGTAAATAAAAAGAGAGGGGTCACGCCAAGCACGGCTCTTCGTCTAGCTAAATTTTTTGGCGTTTCAGCAGACTACTGGTTAAATCTACAAGTAAGGTGTGATTTATACCGAGCGCAAGAATCAGAAAAAACAGATATTGATTCTATTAAAGATTTTCAGAAGCTAAGAAAAATGGCATAACAAATAGCTCCACCGGACAATTCAAAGCGGCACTTTTTTTGCGAAAAAAACCGCAAAAACGTTCCACTTTGAATTGCCCGTGAGCAAGGCGTTAGTGTTTTCACACAGCCTGTGTTGAACTGAGAATTAAAGCTGAAAATCACGGATGTCTGCTTCTAGAATATTAGTGTATTGATAATACGCTAAAGGAATTCTTTTGTATAATGACTAAAGTTATAACCGTAATTAGCTTAGTTCTTAGATTTTAAGCTAAAATGATTGCGGGCTATTTCTGTCTCGTACTCATCAATTTCATATTTAAAGTATTCGATAATTTGCATGTAATCAGTACCAAGTTCAACCGCCTCAAGTCCAAGTCCCTCGATGATAGCGCCTTTGTTAAAGGCGCTATAAGATATGTGTCAGCTTTGAAATTTTATGAAATAGTAAGAAATGAAAGGAAATACCAAATACTAAGTGTAAGTAAAAGTGTAATTTTCGCGATTATTGTTTTTAATCTATTGAAAAATAATAGATTAAATCCCATGCATCATCGGCGTGTGAGTGGTTTTGGTAGTTTTATTATTATTTGCAGTGGCTGTACTCATGGGCATAAGTGTACAAGATTTACTGGTGTGATGGCATGCTGTCCGATAAAGTACAGCAATTATTTTTTTGAGAATTCGTGATGGAATCACCTGAACAAAAATTAAGCGAACTGGCTGAGCAATTGGGCCAATGCATGACGGCTAAAAACATGAAACTGGCTTCTGCCGAATCGTGTACCGGTGGCTGGTTGGCGAAGATTATCACGGATATCTCCGGGAGCTCGGTCTGGTTTAGTTGTTCTGTCGTGAGTTACAGTAATGAAGCCAAACAGAGCTTGTTGGATGTCAGCAATAATACCCTGGAAACGTTCGGAGCTGTCAGTGCGGAAACAGTACGGGAAATGACGGAGGGATTATTTTTACGAACAGAGGCAGATGTGGCTGTCAGTATAAGCGGTATCGCTGGGCCTAATGGAGGAAGTGCAGATAAGCCGGTCGGCCTGGTTTGGTTGAGCTGGGGAAAACGGGGTGAACCCATATTTTCTGAATCGTTTAACTTTAAGGGTGACCGTGTGCAGGTGCGTAAGGCGTCGGTTAAGCAGGCGCTGAATTGCTTGCTGGATTTGTTGGGTTGTAAGTCTTTATATCGTGCTTGCTGAGCGCCATTGTAAACATGCCGGAATGACGGTATTTTTATTACGAAGTTAACGGCTTCTGTAATTGATTTTTGCTAACTGGATATTTAAGAATGGCGTGTAACTTAATAATATTATTTAACTTATCAACGTATTTAAATTCGTTTTTATCCACCAGAACAATCACTTTAGTCTGAGCTGAATATTTCTGCAGGCTGTACAGTAGGACATCAAGGTTACTGATGTTAACGCCGGCATAGTTATTCCCGTAACCATAATAGAACTCAGCAACGATGAAGTCAGGCTGTTGTTTTTTTAATGAAGATATGGCTTTCCTCATCGACGTAAGCTTGATTTCGTCTATTTCAAGTGTTTTGTAAAAATCTGAAAAATTCGGGTGAGCAGGCGATTCGATTATGGAGAACAATGTTTTGTTGGACATAAAAAACCACGCATCTATGACAGATGCGCAGTTTATCGTAGTTTGGTTGATTAAACCGAGTTCGATTTATGTATCCGGTGGTGGCAGTGGCAAACCAGCTAGCTTGCATATCTCATGCACGGGATCAGTATGAAATAAGCTATAGATATGTTTCTCGTACGTTTTTTGTTCATGGTGTGATTTATTCTTACCGCCCAAGTCTTTTACCAGTGTGTGCATAGTAGGGCTGGTCATATTTTCATCATGGTATTCACGGAAATAGAATATCAGCTCCCAGTGGTCATTGTATAGCTGAATACCATCTTTCTGGGCTTGCTCTTTGGCAAAGTCCTCGCTCCACTCTTCTTCATGCTGCAAAAAACCTTGTATATCGGTTTCGACATTTCTGCCGTTTACTTCTAACATCATAGTTACTGGCTCCTAATTTAAAATTTGAATCCGTTAAATCATTAGTTGAAATCGTTAGTTGCTGCCTGTTTTTGTTATTTTTAAAGCGATCATTTCAGGGTCGTTAAGCTCCGTATTGAAAACCGCTGCATGGCGGTTTCTCAGCTAACGATACGCCTTGAAAAAAACTTTGGCAAGCACATTTTATATGGGCATAAACAAACTTTATGCAAGTGATTTTCGTGAGTTGTGGGAAATCTAAAATCTTTTTTAAAAAATCTTGGTTTTTAAACAGTAGAGGACTATCTGACATACCACTTCTATGTGATAATTACAGGATATTGAAAACATCAGTCGAACACAGAAGTCCACGCAAGCTCTTGCTGCGTCTGGCAAATTTAAAAGCTTGCTCACCACCAGTTTGGTGGCCACGCAATTTTTAAATTCACCAGTCACACCAATATCTTGCATGTCTTTTCTGCATTCAACCGACCTTTTCAAATCTAAATTATTACAACAAAAACCATCGAGGAGTTTTTAATGGACGACAATCGTAAAAAGGCACTGGCTGCCGCTTTATCTCAAATTGAACGTCAATTCGGCAAAGGATCTGTCATGCGTATGGGGGATGAAGGCGCCATACCCAACATTGAAACCGTTTCAACCGGTTCACTCAATCTGGACATCGCGTTAGGCATAGGCGGTTTACCCAAAGGTCGTGTAGTCGAGATATACGGCCCGGAATCATCCGGTAAAACAACACTGACTTTGCACGTTATCGCAGAGATGCAAAAGGCTGGCGGTACCGCTGCTTTTGTTGATGCGGAGCATGCACTTGACCCTGTCTACGCGGGAAAACTTGGTGTTGATATTGATGAGCTGCTGGTATCACAACCAGACACCGGCGAGCAGGCGCTAGAAATTACCGATATGCTGGTACGCTCAAGCGCTGTTGATATCGTGGTTATCGATTCCGTTGCGGCTTTAACCCCTAAAGCTGAAATAGAAGGCGATATGGGTGATTCACACATGGGTTTGCAGGCGCGTTTGATGTCGCAGGCATTGCGCAAATTAACCGGTAATATCAAACGTTCGAATACGCTGGTTATTTTTATCAACCAGATTCGTATGAAAATCGGCGTCATGTTTGGTAGCCCTGAAACCACCACCGGTGGTAATGCGCTGAAATTTTATTCCTCTGTACGTCTGGATATCCGTCGTATCGGTGCGATTAAGAAAGGCGATGAAATTGTCGGTAACGAGACCAAGGTCAAAGTGGTTAAGAACAAAGTGGCACCGCCATTCAAACTGGCGTTCTTCGAGATTCTTTATGGAGAAGGTATCTCACGTGAAGGTGAGTTGATTGACCTGGGTGTTGAGCACAAGTTGATCGAAAAAGCTGGTGCATGGTACAGCTACAATGGTGACAAGATCGGTCAGGGCAAAGAAAAAGTACGTAAATTCCTCAAAGAAAATCCTGATATTGCAGATACCATCGAGCAGACATTGCGCGACAAGTTGTTGGTTAAGCCTTCAGCAGATGAGAACGAAGCTGAATTGGGTGCCGTTGAAGCCGAGCTGGAAGAAGCGTAAGTTTACTCCGACTCGTTCCCACGCTCCTGCGTGGTAACGCATAGGGTTAAGTTAAAAACAGGCCTATTTGAAAATTCCTTCTATATTTGAATGGTTGTCGTTTTATAAACAAGCTATGCATTCCCACGCAGGAGCGTGGGAACGAGACTAATACAAAAGCTCCCGTAAATCGGGAGCTTTTGTATATTGAGGAACCATCTTGAGCGCAAAATCCGTTGCAGTCAGATTACTCTCACGTCGTGAACACTCAACGTATGAAATTCGCGATAAACTGCTACAGCGTGATTTTGATGAAGCGGAAGTCGAGCAGGCGCTAGCTGAGTTACAACAGGGTGACTGGTTATCCGATGAGCGTTATGCTGAAGCGTATATTCGCATGCGTCAGCAAAAAGGATTTGGCCCAATACGCATTGCCATCGAACTGAATGAGCGTGGGGTTAAGGAGAGCATCGTCGACACTTACCTGTATGCAGGTGAGGAAAGCTGGCGTCAGACCTTATTAAATATGTATGAAAAAAAATACAGGAACACTGCGGTAGATGACTATAACGAAAAAGCGAAACGTATTCGTTTTATGCAATATCGAGGTTTTGCCTTAGATATGATTTATAAAGAAATAACTTTTGCTAATATTAGTTATAACAAATAGTTAAATAATATACTTAAAGTAATACATCATATGAAAACCAGCTCAGAATTGAGAAATGCCTTCCTCACATATTTCAATGGTAAAGGTCATGAGGTCGTATCAAGCAGTTCGCTGGTGCCGGGAAATGATCCCACATTATTATTCACCAACGCTGGCATGGTGCAATTTAAAGATGTCTTCTTAGGCCGGGATAAACGCAATTACACACGAGCCACTTCCAGCCAGCGCTGTGTCCGTGCTGGCGGTAAACATAACGATCTGGAAAATGTCGGTTATACCGCACGTCACCATACCTTCTTTGAAATGCTGGGTAATTTCAGCTTTGGCGATTACTTTAAAGAAGACGCGATTAAATATGCCTGGGAATTTTTGACTGAAGTCGTTGGGCTGCCAGAAGAAAAACTCTGGGTCACTGTTTACGCTGATGATAAAGAAGCCGAGAAAATTTGGCTAGAAACAGTTGGTATCAGTGCTGATCGAATGAGCCGTATCGGTGATAAACCGGGCAAAAAATTTGACAGCGATAATTTTTGGGCAATGGGTGATACTGGCCCCTGTGGTCCCTGCACCGAAATATTCTATGATCACGGTGCTGATATCTGGGGCGGCCCACCGGGCACACCGGAAGAAGACGGTGACCGTTACATCGAAATCTGGAACCTGGTCTTCATGCAATACAATCGCAGTGTCGATGGTGAAGTGCATAACTTGCCAGCACCGTCTGTCGATACCGGTATGGGGCTGGAACGATTAGCCGCCATACTTCAAGGTGTGCATAACAATTACGATATTGATATATTCCAGCATCTGATAAAAGCTGCAGCGAAAGAAACCAATACAAAAGATTTAGAGAATAAATCGTTGCGTGTTATCGCCGACCATATTCGTTCCTGTGCCTTTCTTTGTGTCGATGAAGTGATGCCTTCCAATGAAGGACGTGGTTATGTTTTGCGCCGTATCATTCGTCGTGCTTGCCGTCATGGTCATCAACTAGGAATGGATGGATTATTTTTCAGCAAGTTGGTGCAGCCTCTAGTTGAAGTGATGGGTGAGGCTTATCCTGAACTCGTCAAAGCACAGGCTAATGTTGAACGTATTTTAAAATTAGAAGAAGAACGTTTTGCTGAAACACTGGATCACGGTATGAAAATACTGGAAGAAGATATAAGCAAATTAAAAGATAAAACCATTACCGGCGAAACACTTTTTAAACTTTATGATACTTATGGTTTTCCGGTAGATTTAACTGCAGATATTGCACGTGAGCGTGAACTAAAAATCGATGAAACCGGTTTTGAAAATTGTATGGAAGCGCAACGCGAACGCGGTCGCAGTGCCAGCCAATTTGGTGTCGATTACAATAAAAACGTTCAGGTCGAAAGCAATAGTGTTTTTACTGGTTACGAACAAACCAAACAAAACGCTACAGTACAGGAGTTATTTAATGGTGCTGATGCGGTTGATGTTTTAGAAAAAGGACAACAGGGTATTATTGTTTTAGATGAATCTCCTTTTTATGGTGAGTCAGGCGGACAGGTTGGTGACACCGGTTTGCTCACTTCATCGACCGCACAGTTTCTGGTTAAAGATACGCAAAAGCAGGGCAATAGTATTTTGCATATCGGCGAATTGCAGTCTGGCGCAATTAAAAAAGGCGATAAACTTTCAGCAGAATTTAATTTAGATAATCGAAATTCAATCAGTCGAAATCATTCGGCGACACATTTGATGCACGCTGCTTTGCAACAGGTATTGGGTGATCATGTTTCACAGAAAGGTTCGTTGGTTGATGCTGAAAAATTACGTTTTGATTTCTCGCACTTCGAACCGGTCAAGCCTGAAGAATTAAAAGCTATTGAAAAAATTGTCAATGCACAGATTCGTGGTAATAGCGAAGCGATGGCAAATGAAATGGAACTGGAAGCAGCAAAGGCATCGGGCGCAATGGCATTGTTCGGCGAAAAATATGATGATGTCGTGCGTGTTGTTTCTATGGGTGACCGACGTGATGATAAGTCATTCTCGACAGAATTATGTGGGGGCGTCCATGTCGATCGTGTAGGTGACATTGGCTTCTTTAAAATTACAGTAGAAACGGGTATCGCTTCAGGCGTTCGTCGAATCGAAGCCGTTACTGGTGAAGGGGCATACAGCTGGGTCTCTGAAAAAGACCAACAGTTAGACGCGTTAGCGCAATTGCTCAAGAGCAGTCGTGATGAAATCAATGGCAAAGTTGAGCAGTTAATCCAGAAGTTAAAAGATCAGGACAAACAACTCAGTCAGTTAAAAGGCAAGATGGCATCACAAGCGGGTAGCGATTTATCCAGCCAGGCCGAAGATATTGGTGGTGTGAAAATTTTAACCGCACATCTCGATGGTGCAGACAGTAATACCTTACGCGATACACTCGATCAACTAAAAAACAAACTAGGCTCTGCTGCCATTGTGCTTGCCAGTGAAGAAGATGGGAAAGTGAAATTGATTGCCGGTGTAACCAAAGATTTAATCAAAACCATCAAAGCCGGTGAGCTAGTTAACATCGCAGCAGCAGAAGTGGGTGGCAAAGGCGGTGGCCGCCCTGATATGGCGCAGGCAGGGGGATCGAATCCGGCTGCCATTCCACAGGCATTAGAGGCGGCGAAAAGCTGGTTGCAAAGTCAGTTGTAGTTTTCACTCTGGCCCCTACGCTCTCCTGCGTGGTAACGAGGAAAATTTAAAAATTTGAACCGCAGAGAGGCGGAGGCGCAGAGTTTTTTTAGCTATACGATGCCGCGGGCGCCGCATAACAATACTAAGTTTTTCTCTGCGCCTCCGCCTCTCTGCGGTTCAATCTTTTGACCTTATTCCCACACCCTAAACCATTGATTCATTGCAAGAATTAGCCATAACTTATATACTTCGCGTTTCGCATTAATACCATTCAATATATAGTATGTCCCTGATTGTTCAAAAATACGGTGGCACTTCGGTAGGCACTATCGAAAAAATCGGCAATGTTGCCGATAAAGTTGCAGCACGTGCAAAAAATGGTGACAAAGTTGTTGTTGCTGTTTCAGCCATGAGTGGTGAAACCAATAAATTAATTGCGCTTGCCAGCGAGGTGAGTAATAACAAACACGCGCGTGAGATGGATGTATTAGTTTCAACGGGTGAACAAGTTACCATCGCGCTGCTGACCATGGCATTACTGGATCGCGGTTGCGATGCCCGTTCCTATACCGGTGCACAAATTCGAATGGTCACCGATGATGTGCATGGCAAGGCACGCATCAAAGATATTCAATGTGAAAACATGAAGGCAGATTTGGATGCTGGTCGAGTTGTGGTTGTGGCGGGATTTCAGGGTGTTGATGAAAACGGCAACATTACTACTTTAGGTCGTGGTGGTTCTGATACCACAGCCGTTGCCATTGCTGCTGCACTAAAGGCGGACGAATGCCAGATCTATACCGATGTGAACGGTGTTTATACAACCGATCCGAGGGTAGAGCCTAAAGCGAGAAAGCTCGACCGTATTACATTTGAAGAAATGCTGGAAATGGCCAGCTTAGGCTCAAAAGTATTGCAAATCCGCTCGGTGGAATTTGCAGGTAAATATAATGTCCCATTACGTGTGTTGTCATCTTTCGAAGAAGGTGAGGGTACACTTATTGCACTGGAGGATGATGGCGTGGAACAAGCGTTAATTTCAGGTATCGCGTTCAATCGCGACGAAGCACAGCTAACAATAAACGGCGTACCCGATCAGCCTGGTGTGGCTTCAAAAATATTAGGCCCGGTCACAGAAGCCAATATCGAAATCGATATGATTGTACAAAACACCTCTGAAGACGGGTTTACCGATTTCACTTTTACTGTGCATCGTAACGATTATCAAACCGCTCATAATTTACTCAAGGGTGTATGTGCCGATCTGGGTGCAAAAAAATTAAAAGGTGATGATGGCATTGTGAAAATCTCACTGGTAGGAGTGGGTATGCGTTCTCATGCAGGTATCGCAAATACCATGTTTGATACGTTGGCTAAAGAAAACATCAATATTCTTATGATTTCCACTTCGGAGATCAAAATATCGGTGGTTGTCGACGAAAAATACCTAGAATTAGGCGTGCGGTCACTACACGAAGCGTTTGGTTTAGATAGTGACGGACACCTAAAAAATCTGTAAAATCAAAGATTACCAACACAGTACCCTTATGTGTATAAAGTGAAGGGCAAATGGTAAGGAATCGGAACTCTCGCGCTGTTCTGGTCTCTTATTTTTACCAATACAACATGGAGAGAGGAATATGTTGATATTAACCCGTCGTGTAGGCGAAACATTAATGATCGGTGACGAAGTTACCGTTACAGTATTAGGCGTAAAAGGTAACCAGGTAAGAATCGGTATCAATGCACCAAAAGAAGTTGCGGTACACCGTGAAGAAATTTACGAACGTATCAAGGCCGAACAAACTGAAACAGGATCTGCTTAACGACATATCTAACATGTCTGTCTAAAAGGCTTTACCTGTAAACAGAAGACAGGTATGCTTCGCACCCGGTGTGCAGATGCATATCTGTTTTTTTATTGTTGGGTTTACAAGCTAACAATAAAACAACATTTTTGGAGAAATGGCCGAGCGGCTGAAGGCGCGCCCCTGCTAAGGGTGTATAGGGTTTATAGCTCTATCGAGGGTTCGAATCCCTCTTTCTCCGCCATATTTTTTTATATGCCCCGTGTTTTCTGGTGCATATAAAAGAATATAGAGGATAATGAGGATTTGATAAAAATCCTTGTTCGAAAAAATTGCCGGGAGCAATTTTTAACATTCGCGTCTTCTGCGAATGGCCCCGAAAGGGTGAGGGCAGGACAACCCGAATAATCCCTCTGTTAATATAAAACTGAAGCTAAACATGAAGAAGTTTTATACCGAATAGAGCATTGACGCAACCATCATAAAGCTAGATAATGCGTCCTCGCAGATATGCGACAGAATATGCGCCCGTAGCTCAGCTGGATAGAGTACTCGGCTACGAACCGAGCGGTCAGGAGTTCGAATCTCTTCGGGCGCGCCATATACATAAAAAAGCCCTACCAGAGACTGGTGGGGCTTTTTTTATGTCCTGTCGTGCACCAAATCAGTGTACACATCACCCGATAAGAATTTTTTATCTCAGGGAGATGCCTATAAATCTTATCGGAAAGTTTCTGTATTATCTCCTTGATTCAATTAGTAGAAAATTTAAATAATTCTGCTATAAATAATGGATGTAAACATAATATTTTTACGTTTTTTGTGGTGCTCGGGTTTTAACTCAGTGGATACATTTAGTGGAGAGCAGGATTAATTAGTGTATACCAATAATCAAATCAGAGATGGGCATTCTGACCTTATGAAAGAGGTTGAGCATGCACAGATAGATCTTATCAATAGTAATCGCGTTTATTCCATTATTACCATGTCGTTGGGTGCGTTACTCTTGTATTACTTTCTTCGGTCACAGGTTGAGTTGCAAGCATTTACTTATTGGATTACGACGATCATGCTCGTAGATGCATTTCGACTCTACGCTTTTGCTTATTTTCGTAGTGCTAAGAAGGTAAATAAAGTCAATTACATATTAGCGGATTCTCATATTTTTATTGGCACGGTTCTCTCAGGTCTATGCTGGGGTAGTCTTGCCATTATTCTGATACCAGTGGTCAACGGACAAAGTTTGATGATTGTGATGTTGATGTTGGTAGTTATAGCCACAGCATCGACGACGACATTGTCATATAAATGTAAATTTGCCATTACTTTTGTTTTACTGGTGCTTACGCCATTAATGATTATTTTGACGCAACAAAGTTATATCATTGAATCAGATTTAGTATTCATAGAGGTTGGTCTAGGTGTGTTTACACTATTTCTTTTGAAAAATGCACGAAGTTTTTGTATCAGTTTTAAACAGATGCTTTTATTACAAGCACAGTCACATGAACATGAAGAAGAACTAATCATACAAAGGGAAAAGGCCGAGTTAGCTAATCATGCTAAATCAGAATTTCTGGCAAATATGTCTCATGAGTTACGCACCCCTATGCATGCAATTCTTGGTTTTTCCAGTCTTGGTGGCAGTAAAATCAATTCAGCCACTAACGAAAAAATCTCTGGATATTTTTTACGAATTAATGAAAGCGGCCAACGTTTACTCTATTTACTCAATGATTTACTTGATCTATCAAAGTTAGAAGCGGGGCGAATGGATTTTAATTTTCAGGTGAATAATCTACAGACCTCGATAGATGTCGTAGTGGAAGAGCTCACGCCATTATTTATGGAACGTTCATTAACGGTGGATATCGAGCCGGCAAGCATAAGTACAATCGCTCAATTTGATAATGAAAAAATCGATCAAGTTATCAGAAATCTTTTATCTAATGCAATTAAATTTACACCAGATAATATGAGTGTGATGATTTACTTTGAAGAGTCAGTTTTATATGAAAACAAAGATGATGAGAATACATCAGCTATTCCCGCTGTTTCCGTTTCCATAGTCGATCAAGGTACAGGTATTCCTGAAGGCGAACTTGAAACTGTTTTTGAAAAGTTTGTTCAGTCAACCATAACAGATACAGGGGCAGGCGGTACGGGATTAGGGCTAACCATCAGCAAAGAAATTATAGAAGGGCATCGGGGTTCCATTACAGCTGTCAATAGTTTAGGTGAGGGGGGAGCTATCTTTACCTTTACATTACCCAGGCAGCAATTCGTAAACGGATAATGAATTCATCTGTAGGTGTGTTCATTAGAACGAAGAATGCATGCTCTGGCATCTACACTTACACACTACGCAGTCGTTAATAATACAAAAACGACTTTTCTTCGTGATATACAAGTCACGTAATTATAATTGACAATAAACTGTCAGTTATCACGCAAATCTATAATTTCACCTGTCTTTTCCAGCGACAATATTTTGCCATCGACACATTCCATTATGTAAATCATTGATTAATATAATATTAAATGTTTGGCACAGATGTTGCTTTGAGTAACTGTAAGAATACAAAAAGGTGAGGCAGCTCAAATGAACAATACAAATATAGCACCAAGTCATGCAGTGTCAGATCATCAGGCCAATGAGCAATATCTGGCATCTGATATTTTAAGTGAAGAAGGTTTAGCAGAATTTAATAATCGATTACATGAGTTTTTAGATTTTTATCAGTTATTCGATACATTTATAAATGAATTACGTGCAACGATTGCGTGTGACAGCATAGAGTATGAAGACGAATCAACCCAAACAACGCTAGTAAATGGTAATACCGGCAAGCATCTTTGTGAGTACGCACTGAAATACGATGGACTGTCATTAGGTGACATCAAAATAACGCGTGACACAAAATTTTCAAGTAATGAACTGGATCTTATAGACGTGATGCTGGCCGGCCTAATCCTGCCTTTGCGAAATGCGTTACGTTATCAACAGGCGATAAGACTAGCGCAACGCGATGAATTAACAGGTCTGCGAAATGGAAGCTATTACCACGACACTATTAATCTTGAGATAGAGCGTGCACGACGCTATAAAATTCCGTTTTCGTTATTAATGTTTGATCTGGATGATTTTGAAAAAATAAACGAAACCTATGGTAGAGAAGCCGGTGACATGGTGTTACTTGATGTGGCCAGACGTATAGAAGGCAGAGCGAGAGGTAGCGATGTGGTTTATCGTAATGGTGGTGATGAATTTTTAGTCTTTCTACCCAATACTGAAAAAGACGAAGCCATGATTGTTGCGCAAAGGATTAAAGATGCTGTGCTCAACAAAGCTTGTGCCTACGATAACAATGATATCTTCTTTACTTTGAGTGCTGGTGTGGTAACGGTAACACATGGTGATACTGCAGGTAAACTTATTGAACGAGCGGATAAGGCCATTTTTCACGCCAAAATACTAGGTAAAGACCGCATCTATTATGATTCAATGACTGAAAGTGGTTTAATAGCAGAGTAAGACTGAATGAACACGCAAGTAAGAGACTATTCAGATGTTGCAGCGGTGCGACCACTTGATGCTAGTAACAAAAATATTAGCAGTGTTTTATCTCAGATACAAGATGACGGACCGGCTTATTCTGAAGTTAAAAAACGTGATAATTTAGTTAAATTAAAAATGGAAAATAAACTAAATCTTAATAATGGTGCGTCTAATGACCTGCAAGATAAAGATTTGTACACAGGAGAGTCATTGCTGGGCTCTGCCAATTTTGGTAAGAGCGCGAACGATAAAAAGAAAACATGGTTTCAGTATATAGTCGTATTGTTTTTGATTGTATGTGTCATGTTTTTTATGTATCAGATGGATGACAGAGCAAATAAACTTGAAGCAATACTGAGTAATTATGATGAAGACATACAAGATACCGTCGATTTCTACAATCAAGAATCGTCTGTAATAATACAGTTGAATGCAGATTTGGCATCAATGAAAAAAGAGCTTGAGTTGATTAGCCCGAATACAAATGTAGAAATTAAGAAAATGAAAACGAACAGTCATATCGATATACAAGATGAAATAGTCAGTTCGCTTGAAGATGAAATACAGATTTTAAAAATACAACTGGACAAGGTAAATAATGATCTCAAGATTCAACTTAGTAAAAGTGAGCCTTTAACCGTTGAAAATAATGATACTAAAACGATCAAGTTTGAAAAACAGCTTGCAACATTTTGGAAAGTGAACCTTGCGGCATTGAAAAATAAAAATAGAGTAGACGAGGTCGTAACTCAATTAAAGTCGGATGGTCTAAAACCTTCTATAGATGAAGTCACGGTTAATGGCCAGTTGATATATAGATTAAGTGTGGGTGGTTTTCCAAGGTTTTCACAAGCTGAATTGTTCGTGATTACTGCTGAAAAAGAATATGGCATGAAAGGTGGTTGGATTGAAAAAGCGAGTAATGGGTAATATTAATGTTTAGTCTATGTTTTAACCAACCTAAGAGATTTATACACTGTTGCAGTGTTTTTCTTATTTTATCTTCATCTGCATCTCACGCTGTGGCATATCAGAGCCATAGTAGTATTTATAAAACAGCTAAAACATTTCTCAGTGCTAATGTATTATCGAAACAAAATAATCAGGCTACTATCACAGTAGGAAAACTTGATTCGAGATTAAAGTTAAAGAAATGCAGCAAGAGGCTGCAGGCATTTTTATCTAAAGGTAGTCGTCAGGTTGGTAAAACAACAGTTGGAGTTAAGTGTGATGGAACGAAACCATGGTCGTTACATGTTTCCGTAGTTATTAGTGTTTTTGGTGATGTATTAGTCGCAAAAAGGCAGTTGTATAAAGGTGATGTCCTTTCTGCCAGTGATCTTGAAATAGAAAAACATGACTTAGCCAATCTGCCACATGGATATCTCGAAGAGAAAGCCAGTAGCACAGGTATGAAAGTGAAAAGGAGAATCACGGCAGGTACCGTAATAACACCATCAATGTTAAAAAAGCCAAGAATTGTTAGCCGTGGTCAAAAAATAACCATACTGGCTAAAATAGGACGAATGCAGGTTCGTATGGAGGGCAAGGCGCTTGCTCATGGTGCCGCTGGGGATCGCATACGGGTGGTGAATATTAAATCGCGTAAAAAGCTGGAAGGCGTGATTACGGTTAAAGGCGAAGTAAAAGTTGATATTTAAGTAATTTAAATTAAAGTTTTGTAAACAGCGGTCGTTACTATATACGTAACTAAAGAAATAAAGAAACAGGAGATGAATATGCCTATAGATATCAATGGGATATCCCCCAATAAAATACATGGACCACCTGATGAAAGTCAGGTTAAGCAGAATGCACAAAAACAACCCGTTAAGTCAGAAACGGGTCAGTCATCAACTGCTGATACGATAAGTCTTTCTGATAGTGCCGTTTCGCTCGGCAAGTTAAATAATGCGGTTGAGACTAGCCCCGTTATCGATACACAACGTGTCGAACAGATGAAAAAGGCAATTGCAGATGGATCATTCAAAGTGGATGTCGAAAAAGTAGCCGATAAAATGATGAAATTTGAAAGTGTTTTGTCATCTACATAACTGGCGGCTGAAAATATACGAAAGGTTAATTTATAGGCCCGTAATAAACGATGTCATAGGGTATTAAATTATAAGGGGTATTAAATTATGAGCTCAATACTAAACCAGACTCAGAAGCAGACGGTAAAACAGGTTTTGCAAACAGAAGTAGATTGTGCGCATTTACTATTACAGTGCTTAAATCAGGAATATGAAGCACTCGCTGAACATCATACGGCTACGCTCGAAGATGTCGTACGAAATAAGCAGGATAAGATCCAGCAACTTGAGTATGCTACGCGTGAACGCGAAAAAATATTGGCATCAACAAATGGTGTGACTGTCTTTGATAGCAAAGAAAAGAATAAACATTATCAATTTAACGGTGATAAGCAGTTAATAAATTTATGGAATGAACTTGTCGATGTCGCAGAAAAGTGTCGATTAAAAAATCGAGTCAACGGCAGTATCGTCGAAGTTGTATCCAGACAATCTCGCCATGCATTGGATATCTTACATGGTATCGTACCAGGTGCATCTTCACACTCTGAAGTTTATGATCAATCTGGACAAACTCAGGGCTTTGCAAGTAAACGCTCCTTGGTTCACGTATAAAATATTTCTGTTAGAAAACAATCAATATACTATCTTTAAAACTAGCGAGTTATACTCTGTAACTCAGCTACGTACAATAGGCCCTTCAAAACCCATTAACATATTTAATTTTGAATAATTCAAATTAATTCATAAACGTTCAAGTATTAAATTTTTCTGTCGATAAGTAAGTTATATAAAATATTATTTGGGAGAAATCGATGTCAAATATACTTGAGGGTATAAATCGACGTACACAACTTGTCGGTAAAAATCGTCTGGAGCTCCTAATGTTTCGCCTCGAAGACGGTGAGTTGTACGGAATCAATGTGTTTAAAGTCAGGGAAGTGATTAACTGCCCGAATTTAACTACTGTGCATTCAGCTAATCGTGTTGTCAGAGGTGTAGCGAATGTACGTAATCGAACAATATCTGTAATAGATTTAGGTTTAGCTATAAAAGGTCCTGCTGCTAATAGTGATAATGATAGTTATGTCATTATTACTGAATTTAACCGTAGTATCCAAGGCTTTATGGTTAAAACCGTTGAACGTATCGTTAACCTGAAATGGGAGGATATACGCCTGCCGCCCGAAGGTGCCGATACTAATAGCTACATTAATGCCGTTACTAATGTTGATGACGAACTGGTTCAGTTAATCGATGTTGAGCATGTATTAACCGGTGTCGTTGGCGCCCCCGCTCCAGTATCTAGCTCGATAACTGAAAATTTAAATTTTGATGATAAGCAATTACGCCATGTGTTGGTTGTTGATGATTCTAAAATAGCACGTAGTCAAATTAAGAAAACGTTAAAACAAATCGGCCTGGAGTGTACGACATTAAATGATGGTAAGTCAGCATTAGAGCAGTTAAAGAAATGGGCGCAGAGCGATGTTCCTGTCACTGATCAAATTGCTATGGTGATATCTGATATCGAAATGCCTGAAATGGATGGTTATACCCTCACCTCAGAAATAAGAAGAGATCCACGTCTTAAAGACTTATACGTATTATTACACTCATCTTTAAGCGGTGTATTCAATGAAAACATGGTGAAGAAAGTGGGTGCTAATCGTTTTATACCTAAATTTAACACTGACGAGCTGGTACAGGAAATTCTCCCGATTATTAAAAATAGAAAAAAACCTCCATCGAAGGCGGCCTAATTGTAAATAAATATTAGTCGTTTCATAAAACACCACTTCATGAGTTTTTATACTCGTTAGTGGCGACAATTCTTTGCCATAAAGTGGAAAACTATTGCCGCTTTGTGCATATTTTTCTGTCACTTAAATTAATTGTAATGTCTACAATTAATTATTTTAATCATACAGCTCTACATTAATGCCAGCCTGATACGGTTTTCGGCATATTTCAAAATACCCATACTATTTTTAAGTAAAGTTGGCACATCCATTGCACCTGATAAATTAAGAAAAATTTAAGTTGGAGCAAAACATGCCGATATCATTTGATTCCGCTCTAGGAATTCACCAGCAAGCACTGGCTGTTAGAACACAGCGTACAGAGTTGCTAGCGTCTAATATCGCAAATGTTGATACCCCAGGATATAAAGCCAGAGATATCGATTTCAAAACAGCTCTGATGAATACCAATTATCAATCTGTGGATTCTGTTTCAACAACCAATACTAAACATATTCAGAACGAGATAGGTAACGGTGGAGTAGATGTTCTCTATCGTATTCCTAATCAATCTTCTCTTGATGGTAATACTGTCGATGGTCAGCTTGAGAAAAGTGCCTTCTCAGAAAATGCGATTCGTTACCAGGTTAGCCTAACTTTTCTTGAAGGTAAGTTTAAAGGCATGCTTGCGGCACTTAAAGGCGAATAGGTAGGAAACTAATACTATGGGTTTATATAACGTTTTTAATATTTCCGGCTCATCAATGAGTGCGCAGTCTGTACGACTAAATACCGTTGCCAGTAACTTGGCAAATGCTGATGTGGTTAGCAGTACAGAAGCGGGTGTGTATCGTTCACGTCAACCTGTATTTCAGGCTGTTATGAATGCATTGAATGGTGATGGTAGTGGTGAAACAAATTACTCTTCACCATCAGTACGTGTAGCAGGCATTGTCGAAAATAATGCTGCAGCAAGAAAAGAGTACCAGCCTGAACATCCTTTGGCGAATGAAGAAGGTTATATATTCAAATCCAATGTTAATTCGATTGAAGAAATGGCCAATATGATGGCGGCATCACGTTCATATCAAAATAATATTGAAGTATTTAATACAACTAAACAAATGTTACTTAAGACATTAAACATGGGTCGATGAGTAATGATTATTTTTGGAGATAATAATGCCTGATTTAACTGTCAATAATGATTTTACCAGTATCAATCCTGCCTCGGTAAATAATATAGAACCGGATGATCCTAATGAGTTAAGCCAGGGTGATTTTATTGAGTTGTTAGTCGCGCAGGTAAAAAATCAGGATCCGACAAAACCAATGGATCCTAGTCAGTTTATGAGTCAGTTAACCCAGTCATCAATGGTCAATGGCATAAATGAATTACAAAAATCTTTTGACACATTAGCCAACAAACTATCATCAGACCAATCCCTACAGGCTGCAAATTTAGTAGGCAGAACTGTATTGTTAACGAGTGATCAAGGTTATTTATCGACGGGCGGTTCTATAAGTGGACAGTTGAATTTGACTGACCGTGTCAGTGAAGTGACGCTGAAAGTTTATAACACAAACGGTGAACAAATTAAGGTATTACCGTTAGGTAATAGTGACGAAGGAGAAATGCAATTTAAGTGGGATGGTTTTGCCGATGATGGCAGTGTGGCAGAAGCTGGTAACTATCTGGTAACGGCCGAAGCATTAGTTAATGGACAGCAACAAGCTGTTGAAGTCGCACTGGATTATCGTATTGATAGTATCAATATTAATAAAAATCCAGATGGCTCACAAGCAGGCACTTTATTAAATCTAGCAAGTGGGCAATCAGTGTCACTTAGCGATGTTTTAAAAATTAAATAGTGAAAAAAGTTAAGTGAATCTAAAAAATTAAAGTAGGAGATAAAAATGTCATTCAGCACAGCACTAAGTGGAGTTAAAGCAGCATCGACTGATTTAAATATTATCGGTAACAATATTGCTAACTCCGCAACAATAGGATTTAAAACATCACGTGCAGAATTTGCAGATGTGTTTACGTCAATTGGGCAGGGCGTGAAGTTAAGTACAACCGCACAACAGTTTACTCAAGGAAATATAGCCTTTACAGATAATCCGCTCGATCTGGCAGTAAGTGGTAAAGGGTTTTTTCAGTTAGCCGGAAATGGTGAAACTGTTTATTCGCGAGCTGGTAATTTCAAATTAGATTTTGATGGAAACGTGGTTAACAATGATGGACTTTCTATCATGGCAAGGCAGGCTGATAATAACGGTACTATAACGGGAGCCATCGCGCCTTTACAACTAAGTAACGCATATGTGAATGCTAATCCTACCGCTTCTTTGGTCGGTGGTATGAATTTTGATGCACGAGAAGCAGAAACCGATTCAAGTTGGACATTGATAGCAGGGGTTCCTGATACTACTGGCTATAACTCTTCAACAACCACGACTATTTATGACAGTTTGGGTAACGACCATACGCTTGCACTCTATTTTAGTAAGTTGGATCCGGTAACCAACCCTAATGAGTGGAATGTACGAACCTTGATTGATGGAAACCTTGAAGATACATCAACCATACTTTTTAATACTGACGGTTCATATAACTCACCAGCACTTATTCCTGTGACGTTTAATCCAGGCGGCGGTGCCTCAGCTGGTCAGGCATTTGATATTGATATAACAGACAGCACGCAATACGGTAGTGATTTTGCTGTTACTAGTCTACAACAGGATGGTTTTACCGCAGGTCAGTTGTTGGGTGTCGATGTCGATGATACAGGGATTGTTTTTGCCCGCTACAGCAATGGGCAGTCGCAAACAGTCGCCCAAGTTGTATTAGCTAACTTTGCCAATGTTCAAGGGTTGAAACCTATCGGTAATTCCGGATGGATTGAAACCTTTTCATCGGGTTCTCCGGTTGTCAGTGAGCCTGGAACGGCAGGTTTAGGTTTGGTTCAGTCTAATGCACTGGAAGAATCAAATGTCGATCTTACTGCACAATTGGTCAACATGATTATTGCGCAACGTAATTTCCAGGCCAACGCACAGACCATTCAAGCTGAAGATGCCGTCACTCAAACCGTTATTAATCTTCGATAGCCATCGTGCTTAGTTATTAAATCCGAGTAGAGACAGGACAAAATTATGGATCGTATGTTATTTGTTGCAATGAGTGGTGCGAAAGAAATCATGAAAGCACAGGCTATCAATACGAATAATTTAGCCAATGCCAGTACCACAGGTTTTAGAGCTGATTTTCAATCTAGCCTTAGTCAACCTGTATATGGACCAGGTCAGGCGAGTCGTGTCTATGCAACAACTAGCGCTGAAGGAGTTGATTTTAGTCAGGGAAGTATTATTAGTACAGGACGTGATCTGGACGTTGCAGTAAATGGAAAAGGTTGGCTTGCTGTACAGGCAGCAGATGGCAGTGAAGCCTATACTCGTGCCGGAGATTTACGTATTGATAGTGCTGGTCGAGTAACAAATGGTGCAGGTTTTGCTGTACTCGGTAATGGTGGCCCTATATCCATTCCTGCACACAGTAAATTACAGATCGGTGGCGATGGCACTATCTCTATCCAACCATTAGGGCAGTCAGGTAATACCTTAGCCATTATCGATCGTATCAAATTAGTTAATCCTGATAGTGATCAAATTGAAAAATCTACTGATGGTTTGATGCATATGCGCAATGGCAAAGCCACGCAGGCCGACGGCTCAGTTGGTGTGGTTTCCGCTTCACTTGAATCAAGTAACGTCAACACCATTAGTGCGATGGTGAGAATGATAGAACTATCGCGTCAGTACGAATCACAGATAAAAATAATGAGTGCTGCAGAAGATAACGACCGAGCTTCCGCAGAAATCATGCAGATGAGTTAATAGAGGAAACGATTATGAGTTCAGCATTATGGATCGCAAAAACAGGTCTTGAAGCGCAGCAAACGCGCATGGCGACGATTTCAAATAATCTGGCAAACGCAAGTACTACCGGTTTCAAACGTGATAGAGCTGTATTCGCCGATTTGATTTATCAGAACATTGTTCAGGTCGGTTCATCATCGTCAGTAAATACACAAATGCCATCAGGTTTAAACATAGGAACTGGTGTTAGAACCGTTGCAACTGAAAAACTATTCTCCCAAGGTAGCATTGTGCAAACAGGTAATCCATTAGATATTGCCATTCAGGGTAGAGGATTTTTACAAGTGTTGTTACCTGATGGTGCGACTTCATATACCCGTGATGGGTCTCTGCAAAAGGATTCATCGGGACAACTGGTTACTTCAATGGGATATCCCATCGAACCGGGAATTACTATTCCTGATGATGCCATTAATGTTTCGATTAGTTCTGATGGTGTGGTTTCAGTCGTGTCACAAGGCCAATCTGCACCATCAGAGATAGGTAGCATTCAACTTGCAGATTTTGTAAACCCGACCGGATTACAGGCTATTGGTAATAATCTTTTCCTTGAATCTGGTGCAAGTGGTTCGCCACAGACAGGTGTTCCTGGTCTGACAGGTTTGGGTACGCTTATTCAGTCAGCAGTAGAAGGGTCGAACGTTAATACAGTTGAAGAACTGGTTAATATGATAGAAACACAAAGGGCATATGAGATGAATTCAAAGGCGATCTCAACAGCAGATCAAATGTTGCAGTACGCAACAAATAATATGTAACGATAATTTTAAGTTAAAAATAATATGAAATTACTAATTATTCTGACATTACTGACTTACCTGTTAACAGGTTGTGCTTCTCCTAAACGAGGCGATGCTGAATATGCACCGGCTATGCCAGTAAATAATTATGGTCCAGTGCAACATGCAGATTCTATATACCAAATGGAATCTGCCTGGTTATTACTTGAAGACATTAAACCGCGTCGTGTTGGTGATATGTTGACCGTGACTCTGGCAGAAAAAACCGATGCTAAAAAATCGGCTGATACCGATACTAAAAAATCGTCCGATAATTCTATTACTGCGCTCAACTTTCTTGGCTCGCCAGTTACATCTAACGATCGTCAATTGTTAGATACGCAGCTTCAGTCAGAGTACGAATTTGAAGGTGAAGCGGGAAGTAAGCAGAGTAATTCATTAACAGGTAGCATAACCGTAACAGTCGTAGAAGTGTTAGCTAATGGAAATTTAGTTGTACAGGGTGAAAAATGGATCAACATCAATCAGGGTGAAGAATATTTACGTCTGCGTGGTATTGTTCGTCCAAGTGATATTGGGTTTGATAATACAATTTCATCAATTCGTGTAGCCAATGCACAGATTCAATATAGTGGTGAAGGTTCTTTGGCAAATGCTAATGAACAAGGTTGGCTAGCGAAATTCTTTAATAGCCCATGGATGCCATTCTGATGCATGTTATTCAAAGACAAGTTAATAATATTGCACTGCTTATGTTGTTTGTATTCATGTCAACAGCACATGCAGAGCGTATAAAAGATCTGTCTTCAGTGCAGGGCATGCGAGATAACCAGCTAATAGGTTATGGCTTAGTTGTCGGATTAGATGGTAGCGGAGATACCGTTAACCAGGTTGCCTTTACGGCTCAAAGTTTAAAAAACATGCTGTCGCAATTAGGTATTGTTATTCCACCAGGCGCTAAGCCTAAACCTAAAAATATTGCTGCTGTAATTCTACATGCGACACTACCTCCTTTTATTAAAAAAGGGCAAACAATCGATGTGACTGCCTCATCCATAGGTAATGCTAAAAGTTTACGTGGTGGAACATTATTGATGTCTCCGTTAAAAGGTGCGGACGGAAAAGTTTATGCCGTTGCACAAGGTTCCTTGCTTGTTGGTGGTTTAGGCGTCGAAGGTTCTGATGGTTCAAGTATCACGATTAATGTTCCCAGTGTAGGTCGAATTCCTAAAGGTGCCATAATCGAACGTACCATCAATAATTCGCTAGGCCATACCAACAAACTTGTTCTAAATCTTTTTACAGCAGACTTTACCACTGCCAGTAGAATGTCTGATGCGATAAATACTACATTTGGTACAGGAACAGCGAAAGCAATTGACCCCATTTCAGTCGAAGTGTTGGCGCCACAATTACCGGAAGACAAAATCGCATTTCTGTCTATGATTGAAAACATCACGGTTGCACCAGGTGAGGCTGCTGCCCGTGTCATCATCAACTCTAGAACCGGTACGGTTGTGATTAGTAGCGCCGTACGCGTGTCTGAAGCCGCCGTTTCTCATGGGAACCTTGTGGTGACGATTCAGGAAAGCAATGATGTTAGTCAACCCAATTCATTCTCGCAAAACGGTACCACTGAAGTGATCGCAGATTCACAGATAGATGTTGTATCGGAGGACAATCGAATGTTTGTATTTGATCCAGGCGTCGATCTCAATGATATTGTTCGAGCAGTGAACAAAGTGGGCGCTGCACCGGGTGATCTAGTCGCAATTCTAGAAGCTTTAAAAATGGCTGGCGCACTGCATGCTGAACTGGTGGTGATCTAATCATGGATATCGGATATAAAGTATCAGAGGCAGCAATGTATACAGACTTTAACGCGTTGGCGCGTTTAAAGGCTGAAGCAGCTGATCAGAGTGATGCTAATAAATCAAAAGAGACGACTAAAAAAGTGGCCAGTCAAATTGAAGCCATGTTTTTTCAGATGGTGCTCAAGTCAATGAGAGAAGCACAATCAGTTGGTGATTCTGCTGAATCAGATCAAACACGTTTTTATCAAGATATGTTTGATAAGCAGATAACGCAGGAAATTGCACATAACAGCATTGCCAGTGGTAATGGTCTGGCGGCGATGATAGAAAAACAGCTATCAGGTACGGTAAACGAAAACAATGAAATCATGCAACCTGAGGGTGCAGTTAATAACCTCCAATTAATCCGAAACCAGATTAATCGTTCATTATTGATTCAAACTGAACGCAGTGGAAATAAGGAGTAGAGATTATGGCAAGCAGCTTATTAGGTATCGGTGTTTCAGGGCTTCAAGTTTTTCAAAACTCACTTAATACCATCGGTAATAATATTACTAACGTCAATACTGAGGGTTACAGTAAACAAAGGGTAGAACTATCTACTCGTGAACCGCAAATTAGTGGTTCCGGATTTATCGGTTCTGGCGTGAAAGCTGTCAGTATTACGCGTTCATTCAATGCTTTCATTGAATCTAACCTTCGCAGCAGCACTTCTTCTGCAGCTGAATTCGATGCTTTTCGTGCACTTGCAACGCAGCTTGATAATGTAGTGGCAGATAGCGATACTGGTGTTGCTAATTCAATCCAACGATTTTTTAATGCGATGCAAGATGTTTCAGATTCACCAACATCGACAGCAGCACGAGATGTATTACTGAATGAAGCAGAAAATTTATCAGGACAATTTAACCAGTTGGCATCCTGGTTTCAAAGTGTTCGTAATCAGGTTAATGGCGAAATTAAAAGTAATGTCACAGAAATAAACAGGCTGAGTACGGCGATTGCCGACTTAAACGAAAAAATAGTTTTACAGGAAGGTCGATCAGGTGGTCAACCGGCAAATAGTTTGCTCGATCAACGTGATGTATTGATTCGTGACTTATCTGAAGTGGTATCTGTTACAACATTACGTCAGGATGATGGTTCCTTGAATGTATTGGCAGGCAGTGGACAAGTACTTGTTGTTGGTAGTCGAGCAACAACGCTAGAAACATTTATTGTCGCAGGTGATCCCAACCAATTAGGCATTGCAATTAGAGGCAACGGCGGTACATTGGTGCCCATAACTGAGCAAATTTCAGGTGGCAAATTAGGCGGTACAGTTAATTTTCGTGATCGCATGCTTGACCCAGCAAGTAACAGTCTTGGTTTAACCGCGATCGGTCTGAGTCAATACATTAATGAACAACAAAATGCCGGCATGGATCTCGATGGATTATTAGGTAACGATTTTTTTGAGTATGGTCAGCCACAAGTGCAGACCATAGCCGGTGCTTCCGGCAATGTTCTGGCTACTTTTGATGATGTATCCCAGCTTAACAATAGTGATTATAGATTACAGTTCAGTGGCGGTGCATGGCAATTAACACGTAGCGGTACTAATCAAGCCATCGCGATGACCGGAACCGGTACAGCAGGCGATCCTTTTATTGCAGAGGGAGTAAGTCTAGAAATTACGGCAGTTCCCGCTAATGGTGATTCTTATATCATTAGACCGACACGGAACGGTGCCGTTGATATGGGAATGGTTCTTGCGAATAGTAGACAAATCGCTGCTGCCGCACCTATTCGAAGTTTATCTGCCGATGCAAATACCGGTACGGGTACTATTAGTGCCGGTGTTGTGACTGATATTAATAATGTTGCATTTCAAAGTACGCCTGGCCAGTTATCCCCTCCAGTATTAATACGATTTACTGCTACTAATAGCTATGATATCTATGACAATACTAACCCTGTTGCACCGGTTATATTAGAGGCAGGCATCGCCTATAACTCGGCAACGGGTGGCGATGTATTTCCAACACCAGGTGGCATTAACAACGGTTATGATTTACGAATAACGGGAGCTCCCGTTATAGGCGACGAATTTAGCAGTGAATATAATACTGGTGGTGTCGGAGATAATCGTAATTCACTATTAATGGCGGGCCTTGCTAATTCAAAAATATTAGCGAATGGAACAGCAAGTATAAATGATAGTTATAGTTCTCTGGTTTCTGATGTAGGTACGTCCACTAAACAGGCTGAATTAAGCAGCCTGTCATCTAGCCGTGTACTAGAGCAGGCAACATCTGCCCGCGAATCTGTATCAGGCGTCAACCTTGATGAAGAAGCCGCTAATTTAATTCGTTATCAACAGGCATATCAAGCTGCAGCGCAGCTTATATCAGTCGCTAATGAACTATTTGATGTTGTGTTGAATTCAGTTAGGAGATAATAATGCGCTTATCTTCATCTCAAATTTACCAACAGGCAGTTAATGCAATGTTAAGCAAGCAGGCTGAATTAGCTAAAACGCAATTGCAATTAGCAACAGGTAAAAGAGTGTTGGCACCGAGTGATGATCCTGCTGCTGCAACGCAGGTTATTAATCTTAACCAGGCAATCGAAACCACGGCACAATACCAGCGTAATTCAGATTATGCAGAAACTCGCTTATCAATAGAAGAGACTGTATTGGCAGATGTCGGCAATGTTTTGCAAAGAGTTAGAGAGCTTTCCGTCCGTGCTAATAACGATACCTTGAGTGCAGGCGATCGTCAGGCTATAGCTGATGAGGTGCGTACCAATCTTGATGCAGTTTTTCAATTAGCAAACAATCAAGATTCAAGTGGTGAATACCTGTTTTCCGGTTACAAAACTGGCACGGTTCCATTTACTGACGATGGTTCTGGAAATTATACATATCAGGGCGATCAGGGAACGCGAAGTTTGCAGGTGGGTGCCAATCGTCAGGTTTCAATAGGTGATGCTGGTAATGATGTATTTATGAAAGTCGATGATGGGGCAGGCGGAACAATTAACATGTTTGAAATGTTAAATGACATCATAACCAGTCTTGAAGCAAACAACCCAACACCCACTGCGTTAACACAGTTGGACTCAGCACTTGACGTAGTCTTGAGTACACGATCTACGATAGGTGCAAGAATGAATACGATTGATGCACAAAGAAATGCAAATGATAGTTTTTCACTTGTACTACAGGAAAATCGTTCAAAATTAGAAGATTTGGATTATGCGGAGGCAGTTAGTAAATTCGAGCAACAGATATTAGCGCTGCAAGCCTCTCAACAAAGTTTTGTGAAAATCCAAGGTTTATCATTGTTTAACTATTTATAGACATAAATATAAATATAAAACTAATTAAGGTTAAAGCATGAGCAGATTAAACAGAAAAATTAAACGGAAGTCATCTTTTAAAAGTCATTCAAATAAGGAAAATAAGATGATTAATAAACTAATTAGTGATGCACAGGATTACTATAAACAAAACAAACTGGAACAGGCGAATCACTTATTTCAACAGGTTTTACAAATAAATGAAAAAAATATTATAGCATTAAATGGCGTGGGGTTAATTGCAATGCAGGCAGGAATAATGTCACTAGCGGTAGAGTTTTTAAGCTATGCTTGCGACCTTGCACCTAAAAATATGATAGTAAATAAAAATCTTGCATTAGTTTATACACGTATGGCGAGATATGAAGAAGCTATTTTGCAGTACATAAGCATGCTTGATATCAATGAAAACGACAGTGAAGTGCATGGTGAATTAGCAAGAATAAATCTTCAGATTGGTAACCTTGATCTAGCCCTCAAGCATTATAGATACGCGTTCGAGCAAGATTTAACCGATCCAAGAAATATTCATGGCCTAATTCAGTTAGATGCGGAGTCTATTGAAGAAAATGATATTAATGAAATTGAAAAATTATTGAATGGATCAACTTTGTCGTTAGAGAAACGTTGCAGTTTCTACTTTGCCCTGGGTTCTATTTACGATAAAAAAGCACACTATGATGATGCGTTTGCTAATTATTCCGTTGCTAATATATGTAAAGGCGAAAAGTTCGATGCATATGAACATGCGAATTATATTACTAAAGTCATTGAAACATTTTCAACTGAACTGTTTGATGGTCTTTTTACTGAAAATTTAAATCAATCTGAGCAACCTGTTTTTATCTTTGGTATGCCGAGATCAGGAACGACACTGGTTGAACAAATATTAGCAAGTCATACTGAGGTATATGCGGGGGGGGAATTAACATTAATTGAAGATATAGCCGATTCTATGGCTCTTTCTAAGAAAAAAATGAATGGCTTATCTTTAAAGACTGAAGATTTAACAGTGGAATCGCTAAATGAATATGCACAAACATACCTTACCACTATAAATAATTTGTCCGATAAATCCGGACGTAAAAAACCAGCTGTTATAAGTAATAAGCTACCAGAAAACTTTCTCTACCTTGGGTTGATTTCATTGTTGTTTCCAAATGCAAAAATTATACATTGCCAACGTAATCCGCTAGATGTCAGCCTTTCATGTTATTTCCAAAATTTTACAGGTAGTCACCCTTATGCATATGACCTTAAATCTATCACCCTTTACTATCAACAATATGAACGTTTGATGACGCATTGGAAAAATGTTTTACCCAATAAAATACACACCGTAAGCTATGAAGAAATGGTTGATGATGTAGAAAATGTTAGTAAACGTCTGATTAATTACATAGATCTTGATTGGCAAGCACAATGCCTAGAATTTCATAAAAATAAACGGCATGTCAATACGGCAAGTCTGGTTCAGGTCAGAAAGGAAATATACACATCTTCATTAAATCGATGGCAGCATTATGATAAACATATTCAAATTTTAAAAAAACATTTTGATGTTTCAAATACTAAAAGTGAGCACTTTGAGTTATCGAGACTTAATGCGACAAAGAATAAAAATGAGGGCAAGGCATTGAATTTATTGCAATAAATTAACAATGTGTTAGTGCCTGTAAAGCATATTTTACAACCAAACTCACCAATATAGGTGATTAGTTGTTAGTGAAAGTACAGATTATTTAATACTTCGCATTAAAGTTATCCAGTAAATCGCCGATGATGAAATCGGAGGCGGTAAATATCTGCCGTTGTATGACAGATATATCCGCCAAATACAACGTGTTTATTTGAATAATAATTCAAATAAAGCACAATTTACTGGAGAAAGAATATGGCTCTTGTCATTAATTCAAATATTATGTCGCTAAATGCGCAGCGTAATGTCAGCATGACTAATAATTCGCTAGCGACTTCATTAGAACGTCTATCATCGGGTCTGCGTATTAACAGCGCAAAAGATGATGCGGCTGGCTTGTATACAGCACAACGTCAAACAGCAGATATTCGTGGTCTAAATCAGGCTGCTCGTAATGCTGCGGACGGTATTTCATTGTCTCAAACTGCTGAATCAGCATTGGGTCAAATTTCAGATAACCTGCAACGTATTCGTGAGCTTGCTGTGCAGGCTTCTAACGGTACAGTAGAAGATCGTACCGGTTTACAGACTGAAGCTGACTTACTATCAGAAGAAATACTACGTGTTGCTGACGATGTTTCGTTTAACGGTGTTCAGTTACTAGACGGTAGTGCAACAGCGGCCCTTGAGTTTCAGGTAGGCCAGGATGCAACGGATCAGATTTCAATTGTTGCTGCTGATTTAGATATTTCTGGTATTGCCGCCTATGGTGGTACAGGTGCATTTGACTTTAGTGATGCGGATACATCACAGCTAGAATTAACTGCACTGGACGGCGATATCGATGCAGTTTCTGCACTACGTGCAACATTTGGTGCGACGCAAAATCGTTTCGAAGCAGTCATTAGTAGTGTTCAAAGTTATGCTGAGAATGTTAGTGCATCTCGTAGTCGTATTATGGATGCCGATTTTGCAGCTGAAACAGCTAACTTAACCAAGGTGCAAATCATGCAACAAGCAGGTGTAGCTATGCTTGCTCAAGCTAACTCCGCACCACAAAACGTATTGTCACTATTACGTTAAAGAATTTATTAACGTAGATTTTATTAAATATAAAATTTTACGTTAGTAATTTATTAAGCGGTGTTACACGGGCTTCGCCATGAGCCTGCTGTAATACCGCTTTCTCATGTTTTTCACTCTCATTAATTGTTATTCTGATTTTAAACAGTATTCTAAAGTTTCTATTTTTCCTGTCGATTATTAAGGCTGGAAGCAGTGAATACCTCAATGAAGGTATATCTGCTAAATACAACGTGTATGCCATAAAAATAAATTATTGGTGTACATAATAATTGGAGAACAATCATGGCACTTGTTATTAACTCAAATATTATGTCGTTAAATGCGCAGCGAAATGTCAGCATGACGAACAGTTCACTAGCGACTTCATTACAACGACTTTCGTCTGGTTTGCGAATTAATAGCGCTAAAGATGATGCGGCTGGTTTATACACAGCAGAACGGCAAACAGCAGATATTCGCGGTCTTAATCAGGCAGCACGAAATGCTGCAGATGGTATATCTCTCGCGCAGACAGCTGAATCGGCGTTAGGGCAAATTTCAGATAACTTACAACGAATTCGTGAGTTGGGCGTTCAGGCTTCTAACGGTACAGTAGAAGATCGTACAGGGTTGCAAACGGAAGCAGACTTGTTATCAGCAGAAATATTACGTATTACCAATGATGCTTCTTTTAATGGTGTTTTATTATTAGATGGTAGTGTAACGGGAGCATTAGAATTTCAGATAGGCCAGGATGCAACGGATCAGATTACAATTGCATCTGCTGATTTAGATATTTCAGGCATTAATTCTAATGCTGGTATTGGTGCATTTGATTTCAGTAATGCCAATGCAGCGCAGGCTGAGTTAACCGCACTAGATAGTGATATTGATGATGTATCTGCGCTTCGTGCAACATTTGGTGCGACACAAAATCGCTTCGAAGCGGTAATTAATAGTGTTCAAAGTTATGCCGAGAATGTGAGTGCATCACGTAGTCGAATTATGGACGCTGATTTTGCTGCAGAAACAGCAAATTTAACCAAGGTGCAGATCATGCAACAAGCTGGTATAGCTATGCTATCACAAGCTAATCAAGCACCACAAAGCGTGTTGTCTCTGCTTCAATAAAATTGAATGGTGGAGTAGTGCCCGAAGCCGAGTTGCTTCGGGCACGGTAGGAGCCAGCACAGATTTACTTATGGATAATTAATCAATAGGTGAGAACTATGGTGACTATCAATACGCAAGATGTGTTTACTTCAAATTTTTCTCAAAAGGAGAGCGCTAATAAAGTTAACCCGTCACAAAGGGTGTCGACTTTGCCGGAACGTGGCAAAGAATTTCCGGATGAAAATGCTAAAAATGAAAAGGAATTAGGAAATATAGATGAAGCCGTAGAGTCACTAAATAATAATGCACAAGTTATTCGTAGAGAATTACAGTTTACTATCGATAAAGAAAGTGGCTATACAGTGATTAAAGTGCTTGATGCCACAACGGATGAGGTAATACGGCAGTTACCGAGTGAAGAAGCTATTAAAGTGGCGCAAAGGTTGCGTGAAGGTAAATCACTTGAAATATTCAATAGTTTTACCTAATTGGCATTGATGTTGCATTCTTTGTTGATATGAAACCGATTGTTATTTTAGAAATCAGTAAGACTTAATAGGAGCTAACATGCCAGCAATATCAGCAGCGGGGATTGGATCAGGACTAGACGTGCAAAGTATCGTCAGTCAGTTGATGGCAATTGAACGTATCCCTCTGCAGCGATTGCAGTTCAAACAGTCTCAATTAGAATCCCAAATCAGTGCCTACGGTACATTGAGTAGTGATTTATCGGCTTTTCAGGAAGCGATGGATGCACTTGGTAGTAAGGATGCATTAAAGGTATTTACAACCAATAGTACAAATGAAGATGTTATTGGTGTCACTGCTAACAGTTCAGCAAATATTGGTTCTTTTGATGTAGAAGTGATTCGCCTTGCTGAATATTACAAACTGTCTTCTGATGAAAAATTGAACACTGATACTTTTGGTGGCAATGCGGGTGATTCAATAAGCTTTCAAGTTGGTATTGATGTCGCAGATACGATAACGATCGATTTGTCGACAGCGATGACGTTATCGGAAATACGAACAGCGTTGAATGACGATGTTAGTAACCCTGGTGTCAGTGCAACAGTTATAAATGGTGATAACGGTAATCAGAAAATTATTTTTACTGCAGATGAAAGTGGTTCGGATAATGCCGTCACGATTGCTTACGGAAACACGATTAATGCCACAACTCTTAATTTACAAACAATCAATAATATAGCCGGCGATTTGAGTCTATTAGATGCTGAGCTATCAGTGGACGGTTACACTGTTACCCGTTCTACAAATACTATATCAGATGTTATCACTGGCATTACTCTGACACTGAAAAGTGAAGACGTGGGAAATACACAGACGATTAGTATCGATAGAGATATCGAATCAATTGAGGCCTCAGTTCAGGGATTTGCCGATGCTTATAATGCATTGCAGACGTCACTTGATACTTTACGTAATGGTCAGCTTGAAGCCGATAGCTCAATTTTATCTATCGAACGAAGAATTCTTTCAATTTTAAATACACCGGCTACAGGTGGCGTTTATAGTGTTTTATCTCAAGTGGGTTTAACACTACAAAAAGATGGCACCATGTCACTGAAAAACAGTGATCTTCAAACAGCGTTGCAAACAGACTTTAATGGTGTGTCAGAACTATTCGCCGCTGATACTGACGGTTACGCAAACAGGTTGTCTTCGTTTATCGGCGAATGGCTGGATTTTGATGGACTATTAGAGACCAGAACAGATGGCCTTGAGTCACGTATTGACACATTGGTGATCAGACAAGAATCATTTGAACGAAATCTGGAGGCGGTTGAATCACGTTTGCGTGCAAGATTTTCAGCATTAGACGCATTGGTTGGTCAGTTACAAGGAACCGGTCAATTTTTAACTCAGCAGTTAGCGTCTTTGCCAGGCTCAGGTAGATAAGCATAACGTTTTAAATATAAAAACAGGAGAAAAGAGGTGAGTTATACAACAAGTAAAAACAGTGTAAGCCAATACAACAGTGTAAACAGCTATACGGGTGTGACAGATGCCAATCCTCACCAGCTGGTACAGATGCTGCTGGATGGCGCACTCGGAAAATTATCAGCAGTAAAAGGTTTGATAGAACGTAATGATACGGCTAAAAAAGGTCAGGTTATTGGTCAGGCCATTTCAATAATAGGTGGTTTACGTTCAAGTCTGGATATGGAAAAGGGTGGTGAGATTGCAAGCAATCTTGATAATGTTTATGAGTATATGGAGCGCCAACTGGTAAAGGCGAATTTAAAAAATGATGTAATTATTATTGTAGAAGTTGTCGGTTTGTTACGCGAGATAAAATTAGCATGGGAATCGATTCCTGTCGATACCAGAACAAAATCACCTGATTTATCTATTGTTTAATAATGCATAATTTTAAAAATAGGAATTATCCACAGTGAATTATAAACATCAACAATTAAACGGCGTCATAGATTACAGTAAATCAATGTTGCGAGAAGCAGAATCTGAAAACTGGGAAAATGTTTTCAATATAGAAGAAAAACGTAGTGAATTAATCAAGAAAATCTATTCAAATCCATCTACTATAGATGAGAGAGAAAATAATAATGAGCAGATTTTAGAAATTCTAGTTCTTAATCGACGCATTGAAGCGATTACATCAAAAGCCAGAGACAATGTACGAAATCAAGCGGGATCGATTAATAAAGGTCGACAGGTAGTTAGTGCTTACGCACAAAATGTAGGCTAAAGAGAAGCATTAATTCTTAAAATTTTATTAATTTAGACATGATTTTCTAAGTAATTTTTCAGCATAAATAACAGCTAGCCCGCCTTGGGAGGATAACCCTATTTTTAATTCACCACCATGTAATTCCGCAATATGTTCACAATACGATAGTCCCATTCCTATGCCCGGGAAATCTTTATCGCTTTGCATTCTTTTGAAAGGTATCGTTATTATATCTAATAAATTTTCTTTAACACCAATTCCATTATCTTCAATACTGATTCGAAGCATTTTTTCAACTTGTATACATTGAATAGTAATATTGGGAATGTGTTCTACGTCATTTTTCTGATAGAGGAGGGCTATGTGGATTACATAGCTAAAATACATTAACCATTGTTCTTCGCAGCCTGTATATTTTGGCCAATTTCCTCTTATTTCAATTATTGCTGATGTGCTTTTAATGTTATCGTTTAAATTAGTCAATGCCTGCTTCAGAGGCTTTGTCAGTGTGAACTGACTATCAGGCGGTCGGTGCGTTGTTAATCGAGAATAGACTGATAAGGTTTCAACCATTTTTTGTGCATGGCAGCCGCTATCCTCAATTAACTGTAGCCAGTAATTTTTTTTCATCGAGTGAGTTGCCTACTCAATTTTTCAGCATCTGTGAAAATTGTACAATGGCACGTAGTGGTGCACTCATGTCATGAGATATACCATATACCATTTTTTGTATGCTGCGATTAGATTTTAATGTGGTGTTTGATGATTCCATTATTTAACTCATTTTTAATTTTGCCTTCATTAAGCGATTCCTTAGTTAATTCCACATCACCTGGGTTATCCTCTACTAATAATATTTCTATCGAACGCATTGTCGCCACCATTTAGTTGATTTATATT
>UOFE01000045.1_pt1 | contig 30387 bp, 28 predicted proteins | sample 1988381 | NCBI WGS metagenome assembly UOFE01 (sample SAMEA4712194, study PRJEB27164) | hydrothermal vent metagenome | biome: marine basaltic hydrothermal vent biome; feature: marine hydrothermal vent; material: mineral | place: Pacific Ocean | collected 2011-06-14/2011-07-23 | depth 1689 m
TATGGATTAAGTGCGAAGCAAACGTTATTTTTCGGATTGCCCTATCGTTTGTCACCAGCAGGAGATAATCGACGTGGTAATTTAAGTTTGCTTTACCGGCATACAACATGGCAGATTGATACAATGAAAGGAACAAGTCGATTTGCATTGTTAGGTGGTGCAGTTGTACCAACTGAAAACGAACGAGATGGTGCGCTTCAAGTAGGTGCGGTAGCAACATTTTATCGAAATCGTTATGAGTGGGATATTGATGTGTTATGGCAGCAAGGGTTAGGTAATAGACCAAACACCGGTCGTTATGATGTGGCTTGGCAATATCGCTTAAGTCCTGACAGGTATCCTGAGTGGGGCACTACAAGTGAATGGGATATCGATCTTGAACTGGGTGGGCGTTGGATTGAAAAAAATACTATGGTGCATCAAGCAACTGTCGGTTTGCAATATATCAATAGACGGTGGGTGGCTGAGGCCGCTTTTATTCAGGATCTAAATTTAGCGGAAGATACACGCTTATTATTTAGTGTGCGGATTCATTTTTAACAAAGGTCCGTTATTGATGGCGGCCGTTGGTTTCAGGCTTTATATAATTTAAATATTAGACCCTTCAAGTTGAGCATTCGGTGCATCTTTAATGCCATTGATCAGGATAGATGTTTTGTAGCCTTTCTCACTTAAAATATAAGATGCCGATGCACTCAGACGTTCTGTGTCGCAATATAAAATATAATTGATCATCGGATCGAGGTCTTTCATCTGCATGCGCAGAAAGATTAATGGCATGTGCGTTGCACCTTTGATATGTGCAGATGCAAACTCTGCAGGCATGCGCACATCTAGCCATTTAGCTTCACCGTTACCAACTTTTAAATTAGCAGAAGTGAAATCCACTTTATCAACCAAGGGTTCATTGAGTAATTTCAGAAAATTTTCTTTAGAGAGACGACTTAATGTACCTTTGGTAAGCATTACGATTGATGCATTACGTGTCGCATCAGAGATTAACGCTTCTTCACCAAAGGTGGCACCGGCCTCCAAATTAGCCAGTTTTAATGCTTTTTCCTGTCCGGGCATTGTACGTATCACTTTGCAGCTGCCTGATTTAATAATATAAAAATAATCACCGGCATCACCCTGTTTGATAATTTCATCGCCGGGGTTAACTTCAATGTCTTCCAGACTGGTGAAGATAGCTTGAATGTTGGCTGGTGGAATTCGCCGAAAGGCTTCAGTTTGAAGTAACCGGGTCATCCAGTCATCATCGTCATCGTTTAGTTCTTCAACCTGAAAACTACCTGTTTGATTCCATGCAAGCATGGTGTCCAGGTAATCTGCTTCGATTTTAAATATAACAACATCGGAAGAAGCGGTGCAGGAAAAATTTCTAGGAATAATATGTGCCAATGCTGATTTTGCATCGGCAGTGCCGGCTGCAATGGTCTTCAATATTTTACCGGCTTTAATCAGCTCGACATTGCCCTTGTGCAAAAAGATGTGTTTGTCGTCTTTATCGCCTTCCGTAAAAACAGGGTTACCATTTGAGAGCTCCAGTACTTTAAGTTTACCAGCAATTTCTTTGAGATTTTCTGGTGTGAGTGAATCAAGAGGCTGATAGTTATTTAAATCCAGAAATGAAATTATTGTGCTCATTTGTTAGTTTCCACGTTCATATAATGTCTATATATTGATATGAGTATAAAGGAATATTTCAATTCTGGAATAAAAATTAACTTTGATTCCCGCTCTGTTCGGTTACATCAATGTATAATTTTAATCGCTGCCCAGGCTGAATGTATCTGCCTTTAATAGTGTTCCAGCGGTGCAGGTCTTTAACATTAACACGGTATTTACTGGCGATGCGAGATAAAGAGTCTCCATTTCGGACGGTGTATCGAATCGATTTAATGGTGCTGTTAGGGTTATGCGTTTTCTTCGCTGAGCTTGAGCCTACGCTACTGGAACCTTTTGACCAAACCACGAGTTTCTGCCCTTTTTTCAACGGATCTTTTATTGCCATGCCGTTCCATTTTGCCAAACTGTGCATGTTTACTTTGTATTTTCTAGCAATCTCCCAGAAACTTTCACCATTTTGTACGATATGGGTGACCTGTGAACTACCGCCGCCACGCTTTTTGTTTTGCGTCGATTTCAGGCGTTGGCTCGACGATAAAACATAGCTGCTTTTATTTTTACTGGAAACAGGTATCAATAAAAACTTACCCTCACGGATACTATTGCGACGGATATTATTGACCTTCTTCAAGTGTTTGACTGAGGTATTATATTTCAGCGCAATGTGACCTAAGGTTTCGCCTGATTTGATTTTATGGCGCGACCAGCGTAGATGTTCCTCTTTTGCCAGTGTTGAATAATTTTTTTCAAATATCTCAGCCGCGTTGGTCGGCAGTATCAGTGAGTGTGGTCCATCAGGGTCGGTCGCCCAGCGATTAAAAGCTGGGTTATAGTTGTATAAGGTTTCCAAATCTATCTCAGCTAATTCAGCGGCAAGTGCCAAATCTATTTGAGCCGTTGTTTTTACCTGTTTGAACCCGGGGGCATTAGGAATGCAACGAAGACTAACTGAATATTTTTCAGGGTGAGAGATGATTTCTTTAAGTGCGAGTAATTTGGGCACGTATGCTTGCGTTTCTTTCGGTAATTTCAGGTGCCAGAAATCTGTTGGACGGTTGGCTTTTTTATTGCGTCTGATCGCACGTTGAACCGTGCCTGAACCCGAGTTATAAGCAGCGAGTGCCAGCATCCAGTCGCCTTTAAATTGTTTGTTCAGGTTTTCAAGGTAATTTAATGCGGCTTGTGTAGAAGCATAAATATCACGTCGACCGTCATACCACCAGTTCTGTTTTAGACCGTAATAGCGACCAGTGGAAGGGATAAATTGCCAGATACCTGCCGCACGACCATGAGAATAGGCGAACGGCTGGAATGCGCTTTCGACGATAGGCAGTAAAACCAGTTCGGTTGGTATGTTACGTTTTTCCGCTTCTTCAAGTATGTAATGCAAAAACGGGTCGGCACGTTGTAAAACACGTGCCATGTAGTTTTTGTGTTTGGCAAACCATTTTAATTCACTGGTTACCTGTTTTTGTAACGCGCTTGAATCCGTTGGAATTTGAAATCCTGCGCGGACGCGTGGCCAGATACTGAGAGTGGGTTCTTCGTTTATGTAGAGTTCTTCAAACTGGTCATACTCGATGTTTTCTAATGAATTTGAGGGTAGTACGACTTTTGCTTCATGCAATGTTTCTTGACGGGTTTTCTCTGTCGCAGCTTCAGTGGAACTTGAGCGTGTTTCATTACAGGAAATAAGCGGTAGCGTTATCAGAACAATACTGCAAATTTTAAAAAATGGGTTAATGCTTGGGGTAACGTTCTTGTTGAGTGAATATTTCAAAATATTAAGTCTTATTGTTATTTTTAGGGAAATGACGGTGTTGTTGTCAGACAAGTAAAGTTTCTATTGAGTTCAACTGGTTTTATGTGGTCTAGCACTATAATATTCCACGTTGAAAAGCGCCGTGTCATCTATATCATTTATTAGTGTGTTTTCCTAACGTATTTTCCTAGGCGCTACCACTATGAATTGTACAACATCAACACAGAAATAGGCTTATATGAGTGCAAATATTGTAGAAATATACACCGACGGTGCATGCCGGGGAAACCCCGGCCCCGGTGGTTGGGGCGCGAGTCTGCGCTTTAATGGCAAGCAGAAAGACCTCTATGGAGGGGAGGCTAAAACCACCAATAATCGAATGGAGTTGATGGCGGTTATACAGGCTTTAGAGTCGTTGACACGTACTTGTCCGGTTAAAATTTATACTGACTCTAAGTATGTACTGGATGGTATGACTAAGTGGTTGCCCAACTGGAAGAAAAAGGGTTGGAAAACCGCGTCAAAAAAACCGGTCAAAAATGTTGAGTTATGGCAACGACTGGACGCTGCAGTGCAGGCGAATGAAGTAAGCTGGCAATGGGTAAAAGGCCACTCAGGTGATGAGGGCAACGAATGCGCGGATACATTGGCAAATCGTGGTATAGATGAATTACTATAGAGCAGTGAATAGTGAACAGTGAGTAGTTAATGAAACAGGATAATACGCGGCAAATTGTTCTCGATACAGAGACAACGGGATTGGAACCGTCTCAGGGGCATAAAATCATTGAGATTGGTTGTGTTGAGATGGTCAATCGTCGACTGACTGGTAATAATTACCATCAATATCTGCAGCCTGACCGGGAGATTGATGAAGGCGCGCAGGCGGTTCACGGTATTAGTAACGAATTTTTGGCTGATAAACCGCGTTTTATCGATGTCGTCAAAGATTTTATCGAATACATCGACGGTGCAGAATTAATTATTCATAACGCGCCATTTGACGTTGGTTTTCTTAACCATGAATTTAAGATAGCGGGTTCAGAATACGGTAAGGTCGACACCTATTGTCAGGTTATTGATACCCTGGTTATGGCGCGTAAGATGCGCCCGGGTAAAAAGAATAATCTGGATATTTTGTGTAAAGAATATCAGGTTAATAACGCGCATCGTGAATTACACGGCGCGTTGCTTGACTCCGAGTTACTCGCTGAAGTCTATCTGCTTATGACAGGTGGGCAGAGTGCGCTGTCTTTGGAAAGTGATGATGTGGGTTCGGGGGCGTCGGGCGCAGTTAAAAAATTGTCTGCAGATAGAAAACCAATCAAGATAATTCAGGCGAATAGTGATGAATTGCAGGCGCATCAGGTGATTGTTGAGAAGATGGGGTCGACCAGCTGGTAGGTTTGGAATAGATAAGTAACAAAAAACTTGAACCGCAGAGACGCGGAGGTACAGAGAAAACCATTTTTTATACTGGATTTATCCAATGTAAGTACGAATAAATTCACACCTACATTGTTCACACACCAATAAAAACCGGCTTTTTCTCTGTGCCTCCGCGTCTCTGCGGTTCAAATATTTTGATTTTACTAACGAATTTTCAACGTCCGTGCTTTTTCACGTTGCCAGTCGCGCTCTTTAATCGACGCACGCTTATCATGATCTTTTTTACCCTTCGCCAATCCAATATCTAATTTTACCCGACCATTTTTTTTCCAGAAAAGAGCCAGCGGCACTAGCGTGTAACCTTTGCGGTCGATCTGACCAATCAGTCGATCAATCTCATATCGATGCATCAAAATTTTACGTGCGCGAGTCGGACTGGGGTGAATATGCGACGAGGCTGAAATCAGAGGGGTAATGGTGCCGCCTATCCATTCCAGTTCACCGTTCTTTGCAAAGATATAACTCTCATCAATCTGCACGCGGCCTTCTCGTAAGCTTTTTACTTCCCAACCTTCCAGAACCAGACCCGCCTCGAAATTACTTTCGATTGTATAGTCATACCGCGCTTTTCGATTGCGCGCAATGGTATTGTCGTTGGATTTTTTCTTTGGTTTTTTTGCCATTATTGCGGGGCTATTAGACTGCTGGATTAAGGCTGGCAAGTATAAGGTAGATTCATCAAACTGTCATTGTTAGATAAAAAATGGGCAAATCCCAAAAAGTACTTGAGTCACTGCTATAAATTGTTAAAAATGGTTAAAATTTTACTGAGTGTGTGCTGAATTAGGCTCACTTCAAAATGAATGGCAAATTTATGGCTGAACAACGCACTTCGATACATGGTCAATGGAGCAATCGCACTGTTTTTATTCTGGCGGCTGCTGGCTCCGCGGTAGGGCTGGGTAATATTTGGAAATTTCCTTATATCGCCGGTGAAAATGGCGGGGGGACTTTTGTACTGGTCTATCTCTTGTGTATCGCTTTAATCGGCTTACCTATCATGATGGCAGAGATTTTGCTCGGTCGCCGTGGCAAACAAAGCCCTATCAATACTATGCGTGCCTTGTCACAGGAAGAGCATCGAAACCCTAATTGGGTTTGGTTAGGCTGGTTGGGTGTGACTGCCGGCATCCTCATTCTTTCTTACTACAGTGTGATTGCTGGCTGGGCGATGTCGTATGTGTTTCGTACAGCCGGTGGCTTGTTTATCGGTGTCACTGCTGATGGTGTAAACAGTATATTTTCTGATTTAGTTAGTGACCCAGAACGCCTGTTAGCCTGGCATACGGTGTTTATGGTGATGACCATGGCAGTAGTGGCACGTGGCGTGAAGAATGGTATCGAAAAAGCCGTGACCGTATTAATGCCGTTATTGTTTGGATTGCTGATTGTTGTGGTTATGTATGCCATGACAACGGGATATTTTATGGAGGGTGTACGATTTTTATTCACCCCCGGTTCGATAGATGGTAAAGGTGTTCTCATTGCTATGGGTCATGCGTTCTTTACTTTGAGTCTCGGTATGGGCGCGATAATGGTTTACGGCTCATATATGAAACAAGAATACTCGATTGCACAGGCAGCTATTTTTATTGCATTAGCAGATACGGTTGTGGCACTGCTAGCGGGTATGGCAATTTTCCCTATCGTTTTTGCAAATGGTCTGGAGCCAGGCGCAGGACCCGGTTTAATTTTTCAAACGCTACCCATCGCATTCGGACATATGCAAGGTGGGACGCTGGTTGGAGTGGTCTTCTTTAGCCTTTTAGTCTTCGCAGCGTGGACATCGGCCATTTCCTTAATTGAACCGGCTGTTGCGTATCTTGTTGAGAATAAAGGCATGAGCCGAATTCATGCGGCTGAATGGATGGGTGGAATAACGTGGTTTATTGGTCTAGGCACGGTTTTTTCATTTAACATATGGAAAGACAAAACGTTGACGATTCCTTATTTATTTGAAAAGTTCACCTTCTTTGATGCCTTAGATTATCTAACTGCAAATATAATGTTGCCGATTGGTGGTCTGTTTATTGCTATTTATGCAGCCTGGGTAATGCGAGAAGAGTCAACTCGAGACGAGCTTGCAACTTATCCTATGCTGTATAATATATGGCGTTTTCTGGTTCGGTTTATTACACCCGTAGCGGTTATTGTTGTATTCCTGAAAGCGGTTGGCGCAATATAGTTTTTATCTATTCGATTTTTTATATGTCACAAATCCAACGAAGTGCGCTGGTGCATTATTCACCTGCAGAGATGTATCATCTGGTTAATGATGTGGCTGACTATGCGTCATTTTTACCCTGGTGCCGCTCGTCCGCTGTGAAGAGTGAAACCGAAACTGAAATGGTCGCCTCGGTCGAAATTGCAAAAGGGGTATTAAATAAAACATTTACTACCCGTAACCAGTTACAAAGTGGTAAACGAATTGACCTTGAGCTAGTCGATGGCCCTTTCAAAAAATTAACGGGCTGCTGGCGATTCGACGCACTGAAAACAGAAAATGCCTGTAAAGTCAGTCTAGATCTGGAATTCGAATTTGATAATGCGATGATGTCGATCGCTGCAAAACCCATCTTCACTCAGATAGCCAATTCACTGGTTGATTCCTTTTGTAAACGTGCCGTTGTTGTTTATGGCGAACGAGGATAGACAGCAAGTGACTCAGAGTATTAACATCGAGGTGGCTTATGCGTTACCTGGAAAACAAATTATCCGTAGCGTAAACGTCGATTCTGGAACGACCATCGGCGCTGCCATTGTACAGTCGGGTATCATGATGGATTTTCCTGAGCTAGACAACGTACTGGAAGAATCCAAAGTTGGCATCTTTGGTAAAGCGAGCGCTATGACGACCGTGTTAGCAGACGGTGACCGCGTGGAAATCTATCGTCCGTTAATTGCTGACCCCAAAGAAGTCAGGCGAAAACGTGCGGCAGAAGGGAAGACGATGAAGAAAGGTGCTTAATCTGACAGTTAAACACTGAAAAGCATTTCACCGCAGAGGCACAGAGAGCGCAGAGAAAACCTTTTTCTCGTTCCTATACTCCTGCGTAGGAACGAGATGATGGCTCCTATTTCAAGTCACGGTTTCGTTTCTAACTATTCACTATTAGTTATTCACTGCTTCTAAGGTTCAACATACTGTAAATCATCAATCTTAATTAATTTTTCATCCTCAAAATACAAAGTTAATAACGATTTTCTTTCAAATCCTTTTTTCGGTATGAATCGATAAATATAATCCCAACGCTGGTTATGAAAAGGGTCTGACAACATCGGTGAGCCCATAATCTTTCGAACTTCAGCTTTGTTCATGCCAATTTCAATGGCTTCTTTCTGTTCCAGTTTGATGGTATTACCCTGATTCATATCCAACTTGTGTGCCTGTGGGAGCCATGATTCGCATGCGGTGGTTAGCAGGGCGAAGCTGACAATTAATGCGGGTGTAATAAGGTGAGTAAATAAATTCATAATCTTACAAATGATAGTGGTTCTCAGTATCATAAACGTGGTTAAATGGTACGAATTCGTACAAAGGCGGAAATACTACCGCATATGACTCAGAGAAGCAGTAGAAGTTTTATGGAATCAAGTGATCTAAAAAAAGCTGGTCTGAAAATCACCTTGCCCAGAATGAAAATTCTGGAATTCCTGGAGTCATCTAAAATTCGTCATCAGAGCGCAGAAGATATATACCGGTCATTATTGGATGGTGGCGAGGAAATAGGGTTAGCGACGGTTTATCGTGTATTGACACAGTTTGAAACAGCCGGATTGGTCGAACGTCACCATTTTGAAAGTGGCCAGGCGGTGTTCGAATTATCGGAAAAAGGCCATCATGACCACATCGTTTGCGTATCTTGCGGCAAAGTCGAAGAGTTTTATGATGAACTAATCGAAACCCGTCAGCGAGAAGTCGCCTCTGAGAAAGGGTATCAGGTGACAGATCACAGCCTTACTCTGTATGGCAAATGCCCCGATTGTCAGGAGTAGTCAATTACTTTCTTATTGGCTATTGGACTGGCTGCCAATAGTTAGTATTTTGTCCTATCTCGCGTATTTTCATCTAAACTTTCCTGTTTATATCTTCACTAAGCTTGTATTTAAGTTTTTCGGATGCACCTTTGTCGTAGTGGAATGTGGTCTATAGGCATTTCTGATATGACGGGGATAAATATCCTTATTCATTAGTGTTGTTTAACGCGATACAACGCTGGATAAAATTAAAACATGCAAAAAACGCATCATTTCAATCAGATAACAAAAGATTTCACCATTGATCAGTTCCTGCATCAACTGGTGGGTTTTGACGTGGATGAAAGCAGTTTATTACATCATGCTTGTGAGCAAGTGTGGGATCTGAAGATAGAAGGCGCGCTGCCTAATTCACTTGATGTCGCGCTACTGTTGAGTGAATTAGGTTCAGATGAGACCACACTCATCGTTGCATTACTAAGTAGCAGTCAATTATTTAAATCGGTCGACAGTGAGCAATTAGAAACTATTTATGGCTCGGAAATTATGACGCTGGTGAAAAGTGTGATAAAGCTTCATGCGTTTCATGGTGAAAGTGATGCGGCGTCACCTGAGCAAGTAGAACGTCTGCGGCGCATGTTGTTATCGATGGTCGATGATGTGCGTGCTGTATTAATCAAGCTTGCGTTTCGTGTGCAGCGTTTGCGGCAACTAAAACTGGCCGATGTTGATGAACAACAGGAAGTAGCAAGAGAAAGTCTTGAAATATTTGCGCCTATCGCAAATCGTCTGGGTATTGGTCAGTTGAAGTGGGAGCTGGAAGATCTGGCATTTCGTTATCTCGAACCCGATACCTATAAAACAATCGCAAAAAATCTTCAGGAAAAACGGGAAGAACGTGAACAGTTTATTGTTGATGTCGTCGAAAAAATAAAGAATATAGCGAGTAAAGAAAAAATCTCAACTGAGATTTATGGCCGACCCAAACATATTTATAGTATCTGGAAAAAAATGACAGATAAACATCGTAGCTTTAACGAGTTGTATGATGTTCGTGCAGTACGTGTCGTCGTTGAGGATATCCCAGAGTGTTATGTTGTGCTTGGTCTGGTGCATGCACAGTGGCGACATATCAATAAAGAGTTTGATGATTACATTGCCAATCCGAAGGAGAATGGTTATCAATCTTTACACACTGCGGTTTATGGTCCAAGTGGCAAGCCGGTAGAAATTCAGATACGTACCGAACAGATGCATGAGTTTGCCGAATTTGGTGTGGCAGCGCATTGGCGATATAAAGAAACAGGTGGTCAAAAGAATAACGTGCAATCCGGTATAGATTCGTTGCGCAAATTACTCGATTCAACACAAAGTGATGATGAGGATCTGTTAGAGAGTTTTAAGTCAGAGATGTTTCACGACAGGGTGTTTGTGTTAACACCCGAAGGTAGAGTTATCGATTTGCCAGAAGGCGGTACGCCACTGGATTTTGCCTATGCTGTGCATACTGAAGTGGGTCATCGATGTCGTGGTGCAAAAGTGAATGGCCGTATCGTTCAGTTAACGTATCAATTAAAAAATGGTGAACGTGTAGAAATTTTGACGACAAAAGAACCTGCGCCCCGACGTGACTGGATGATTTCGCACTTGGGTTACATAAAAACTTCCCGTGCCCGAAATCGTATTAGAGGTTGGTTTCGGAAGCAGGATAAAGAAAAAAATTATCTTGAAGGTAAATCTTTATGCGAACGTGAATTTAAACGTTATGGCATAAAGCCGGAACTGGAAAAAATTATTGAACATTTTAAACTCGATACCACAAAAGATTTATATATCAATTTGGGTCGGGGTGACATTAGTATCGCGCAGATTTCTGCCTTGTTGCATGAGTTTGATGTTAGTCAACATAAGGATGACAGTATTCCTATGCTTGCGCCGGCATCGAGGTATGCTGTAAAAAAATCAAAAAGTGATATCAATGTTTTAGGTGTAGGTAATCTATTAACCAGTATTGCTAATTGTTGTATGCCTGTTCCGCACGATGATATTGTTGGTTTCATAACAAAAGACAGAGGTGTCAGCGTTCATCGAACCGATTGTAAAAATATAATTCATCTCAAAGAAAAGGATCAGGCGCGACTGATTGAAGTAGAATGGGGCAATACGGATATTCAAAATTATCCAGTTAACATATTGATTCAGGCAAATGACAGGCATGGGCTGTTAAGCGACATCACCAGTACTTTATCCGATGACAAGGTGAACGTGGTGGCTGTCAATACCTTGTCCAATAAAAAAGAGCAAACGGCAAAAATGGCAGTCACCATCGAAATACGTGATTTGCAGCAATTAACGCGAATAATGGATAAAATAGCCCAACTTCGAAATGTACTCGAAGTTAGTCGTGGTGCAAACGGGGACACAGGATTGCATTAATCAGAGTTGCCCTAGAAAAGACATTAACTAAAATATTGCCAGAAGCTGGCACGTGAATATTTATGACTCAACAACTTTTTAATTCTGCTATCGAACTTATCGATGCCGCAAATAATGAAGATCCAAATATCGAATCCAGTGGGGGTAAAGACTGGTGCAAGGAAAATCTCTATGCACATAGAATGAGCGACATGTTGCAACGTTATTTACCCGATTCTGAAGATGCCGTAAAACTGGCTGTGCATTCGCAACATATCCAGCGCTGGAAATCACCGCGAACCGACTTTCCAATGGATAGAAAAGGTTATCACCAATGGCGCACTGCGTTGTATACCTTCCATGCAGAAACTGCGGCCACTTATCTAGTGCAGGCAGGGTATGATGAGGACTTTATTGAAAGGGTAAAGTTAGCGATTGGTAAAAAATCACTAAAAACTAACACCGATACCCAAACACTAGAAGATGTGGCTGCTTTGGTCTTTATCGAACACTACATGCAAGCCTTTGTTGATAAACATCCGGAATACGATGAAGAGAAATGGTTGCTTATCGTCGTGCGTACATTGAAGAAAATGACGGCTCAAGCTCACCAGTTTGCATTGGGTGGTCATATTAAACTCCCGGAACCACTGATACCTCTTATTCAAAAAGCGGTCGCCTCATTATGACAAATAACGACATACTGCGTCGTGTACGTTATGTTTTTGATTTTAATGATACAAAGATGATAGCTGTTTTTGGTCAGGTAGAAGAGACAGTAACGCGCGAGCAAATCAGCGAGTGGTTAAAAAAGGATGATGACTCAGCGTATAAAAGTTTAAGTGATACTCAATTGGCAATATTTTTAAATGGTTTAATTGTAGAGAAACGCGGGAAAAAAGAAGGATCGCTACCGGTGCCCGAAAAACAGTTAAATAATAATATCGTTTTTAGGAAATTAAAGATTGCACTTGATCTGAAAAATGAAGACGTGCTGGATATTCTTTCATTAGCTAGTTTAAAAATTAGTAAACATGAACTCAGTGCTTTTTTTCGTCGGCAGGACCACAAGCATTTTCGTGTCTGTAAAGATCAGATTTTGCGAAATTTTCTAAATGGACTGCAACTTAAACATCGTCCTGGTGAAAAACCTGATGCAGAATTTTCATGGACCTAAACCATACTATTGGCAATATTTTTGATTCGATTCCTGACGTTTTTGAAAATGAAATAGTTGATTGTCTTGTTCAAAATGAGCAATTAAAAATAGAACGTATCGTTTCTAAAGGGCATACCTCGCCCGCATCAGGTTGGTACGATCAGGAGCTGAATGAATGGGTGATTGTTATACAGGGCGAGGCGATTCTTGTTTTTGAAGATGGCTCGGAGGTAGTATTAACAGCAGGTGATCATCTGTCCATTCCAGCGCATACCAAACATCGTGTTAAATGGACTGATTTTAAACAGGAAACCGTGTGGATTGCTGTTCATCACTAGTTTATTGATTTCGTAGTGATGTTAAACGCTATGCTAATGAGGTTGTGAGGATGAAATATTTTTTACTATTACTTATCTTGTTTCATACCATGATGTCAGCTGGTCTTGTCACCGCAAATGATAAGATTGCAATGATAACAGATGGCCCGATGTTATTGCTTGATGTTAATAAAGTCATCACTAATATAAATACCGAACAATTAGCAGCAATTCTAAAAAGCCAACCTGATACCGCCGTGATTGATGTTCGAACTGCAGATGAAATTGCGCGTTTGGGCGGCATGATTGAAGCTGAACGAAATTATAATATTACGCGTGGCTGGCTTGAATTCAGGGTGGCAAATATTGTGATAAATCCGGATACGCCTATCGTCGTTTATTGTGGCATCAACGAACGCAGTCCGCTTGCGGCGCAAACCTTAATGCAAATGGGTTACAGTAATGTAAGTAACTATGAAGACGGCTTTTTTGCTTGGAAAAAAGCAGGTTTGCCGGTCGAGCAAACTGATAAAGCAGTCAATTCAATCTTGTATAGTAGGCCCATTGAAGTGATAAAAGGTGTTTGGTCTGCCATTGGCGCAACAGCGCCACAGAGTTATGCCAACTCGGGACACAATAATAACCTGTCTTTTATTATTACCGATGAAGGGGTTGTAGTCGTAAACGCCGGTGATAATTACCTGTTAGCACAATCTTTGCATAATGAAATTAAATCCATCACAGATAAAAAAGTAAAATACGTTGTATTGGAAAATGCACAGGGGCATGCGGCACTCGGTTCGTCTTACTGGAAAGAGCAAGGTGTACCTATTATTGCTCATATCGATGCTAAAAAAGAATTAGAAACATATGGCGAAGAAGGTCTTGAACGTCTAAAACGAGGTCGACGAGATAAAGCAGAAGGCACGTATCTAGTACTGCCAGATGAAACCTTTGAAGATAAAAAAGTGATTGAACTAGGCGGGTTACGTATTGAGTTGCTGCATCTTGGGCCTGCACACAGTCCCGGTGATATCATCGTTTGGTTACCACAAAAAAAGCTGGTCATTTCTGGTGATATGGCGTTTCATGAAAGGTTGCTGCCCGTAACAGAACATACAGATACCGGTGCCTGGGTAAAAACATGGGATAAATTTGCCGCACTCAATGCCGAGATTGTTATACCTGGGCACGGTAGTCCAACCAATATGGCGGAAGTGGCAAAATATACTCGTGACTATTTGATTTATATGAGGGAACAAATTTCGATTTTGCTCGATAATGATGCCACGCTGGAAGATGCCACAAAAATTGATCAATCGGCGTATCGTCACCTCGATACCTTTGATGAATTAGCAGCGTTAAATGCCAGTACGATGTTTCGTGCAATGGAGTTTGAATAATAGAGGTACGCCTTGTTTCCACAGTTATCCTTACATCATGATGGTTCTACAATGGTACTTTTAGCATTTCGCCGGTAGAAATCGAATGTGGGCTGGTTAGATGTGGGTTGGCTTTAAATATTGTTTTATATTTAAAACCCGTTCCATATGCACGAATCGATATCCGCCATAATGTCTCCCCACGTTTCACTTTAATGGTGCGCATTTCATTTTTTCTTTCTTCGCCTTCAGTGTTCAGTTTCTTAAGATAATTTTGCCAACCGGGATTTTTCTTTGAATTTGACGTGTTATCGTTTGTGCTTTCATCGACAAGTGAGGAAACTTGTTGTGCCAGTGTTTTGCTGCTGGATTTACTTTTGGCCTGGCTTACATCAACAACATTGAGGTTGTTTTTATTATTTTCTTTGGCGCTGCTTTTGTTGGCTGAAGCTTTGATGGTTGATACTTCTTTTTCTGTGTAATTCAATACAGGTTTTTGATTGCTCTTCATTTTTTTAAAGGCACTGATATATTCTTTATCAGATAACGATTCCGTGTCTGATGAATCTATATTGACCTGTTCATCAGGTTCCAACTTAGATGATTTCACTTCTCGAATAATCGCATCTATGACCATAACCGTTTTAGTTTTCACTGTGGATTTTTTTTGAATATCATCAGACTGAGTGATTATATTCGAAGAGGTACTTTGTTCTTTCGTCGTGTTGTTATTCCATAACATCCATATCAGAATAAAAATTACACTAAACGCTATGATGTTTGAAATGACCAATGTGGCGATAAATTTATTATTTGCAAATTGCATTAGTATCCTTTGTTATTTACCAATTTCGTTATTTTCAGGTAACACAGTCGTTAGTCCAAAAGATTTCCATGCTTGCATACCGCCACGATAATACAGGATTTTTTCAGGTGGATAACCTGCGTTAATCAATCCTTTTATTGCACGGAGCGATTGATCGCACCATGGACCATTACAAAATAATGTGAGTTTGATAACATTAGAAAAATCTGTTTTCCCAGTATTGTCAGTTGTAGTGCCAAATAACTTCAGCATACGCTAATGATTAACAGTAATAAGCATCGTATCACTGGAATTAGAGCAAGTCTAGAGGTGTGCAAATCCGTGTTTCTAAAACAATCACTTGCATATATTGCGGTTATCCGTAACCTTATAACTATGATTACAGATTCTCACAAGCTGCACATATATTTGTCTATTCTACTGATGTTTGTGATTCAAGGTGTGATGGCATCTGAATACAGTCGTGTGCATTCAGCCAACCGTGGCATCCCAATTAATGACTATGGCTCTGTTCCGGTTTATAAATTTACTGATAGTAAAGGCAAAGTGACCTATTCGACATCTGCTTCAGTTGATTTCATTCGGGCAGAAAAAATCGCCATCATTTCACCTCCTTCATCGCAGCAGTTAAATGCATCAAAACGGCGATTCGAAGAGATGAGAATTGCTGTTGATGAATTCGATGTGGCACGTGCTGAACGTCAAGTGGTACGCGAGCAAAATGAAATAAAGCGATTGCAACGAATAGCTTTGATTAATCAGGCAAAACCACCTGTTGTTACTCGAGAATTTATTTATCCGGCTTCTCCTTATCGGCTTCGAAAAAAACATGGTGACCATTACGGCATTCCTACACACCTGCCATCTAGAAGGCCACATAGTACAGGTTTGTCGCTTCCTCCATCTAGCTTTCCGGCAACGTTTCATTGAAAATGACTTTGTTCAAGCGTAAAGGCTCCTGAATATCCAAAATAATATTGGATAATCCATGTTCGCTAATACTTCGAAAAAAAGTTATCCATGCCGCATTAATCGACAATGCCTTAATATTTATTACAAAGTTTTTTACTGCTTTTACAACCGGAAGTTCTGCCTTGATGGCACCGGAATTTATTCTGGTTAATATCAGTATTCGATTTAAACGCGGGTAGCTGATGTGTGAGCCAGAATCGACTATACAATAAGCTTGATAAGGCAGTTAAATTTAGAGAATGAAATGGTCAAACGTATTTTATCGAAGCCGAATCAAACTGATTACATTTTGTTCAATAAGAAAATTCTAACATTCGTAACATATAGTGATGATATATAAGAATATATCTTTCTGGGAAAACTTGCTAGTATGCGAAGTTAGACAGAGTATAGATGGGGTTTGGTCATGCCAAATAAAGCATTAAATTTATTGGTGGCGAGTTCGTCTGGTACCAGTGCGAGTATTCAATTAGCATTGGAGCCCCATTTTAATGACTTCCATATCTATCGTGTAGACACCAAAGACGCATTGTCAAAAGCACTGGCTGAAAAACAGTGGAGCCTGTTATTTAGTGAAATGAATCTTGCTGATTTCTCAGCCACTGAACTCCCCAAAATTTTTAATAAACACGAGCTTTCTATTCCCGTAGCTTTAATCGTAGATAATGATAAAAGTGAAATTGTAACTATCGGTTCGATGGACCATGGTATTTGTGCGCTTGTACAGTGTGATAAAAAAAATTTACATTACCTTCCCATTACCGTCAGTGCATTACTCAAACAAGCTGAACAAGCACTGCAGCAAGATCTTGAAACACAACAGTTGCTTGATAGTGAAGAGCGCTTTTTGAATATTTTTAATAATACCAGCGATCTCATACAGATTATTGCACCAGATGGTTCGTTTATTTACACCAATAATTCCTGGCGTAAATCTATGGGGTATTCAGAAGCTGAGCTTGTAGAATTGAATATAATGGACGTTACACACCCAGAGAGTCTATTGTCTTGTCAGGATCGTTTTGAACGTCTAAAACTGGGACAATCATTATCAATATTTGAACTTAAACTTATAACTAAAGCAGGCGAAGCGCTACACCTTATTGGAGAGTGTGGTTCAATCATTAGAGATGGTGTGGCGACATCAATAAGAGGTATATTTCAAAACGTAACAGAAAAAGTTCTTGCTGAAAAAGCACTTAAAGAGAGTGAAGCCCGCTATCAGGCATTGTATGATCTCGCGCCCGATATATATACAACATTAAATAATAAGGGCGAAATTCTTTCGATGAACCAATCAGGTTTGGAAATTCTGGGTTATAAAAAAGAAGAAATTACTGGTACTCAGGCAATTAATCTGGTTCATCCAGAAGATAAAGTATTAGTTACTAAGCACATAGAGGAAGTCTTTTTTACAGGCAATGACACAGCAAGTATTGAATATCGTAAGGTGCGTAAAGATGGCAGTTTTATGTGGATACATGAAAACGTGAAACTTGACGAAGAAGCGGGGGTGCCGAGATTGTTGGTGGTATGTAGAGATATAACTGTAAGACGTGAGCTACAGGAAAGACTTAAGTTTCATGCAACACACGATTCCCTCACACAACTAATTAATCGTCGTGAATTAGAAAGCCGTTTGAAACGAGTGCTAGTTGAAATGTCTGAGCATGAAAACCATGCCTTATGTTTTTTAGATTTAGATGAATTTAAAATGATAAACGATGCAAATGGTCATGCCGCAGGCGATGAACTATTAAGACAAATCACAGCAATTTTACATGAAAATATTCGTTCTCGTGACACCTTAGCAAGAATAGGCGGCGATGAATTTATCGTATTAATGGAACACTGTCCATTAGGTTCTGCGGTAAAACTGGCGGAAAAATTTAATAAAATTATTGCTGAATTTGAATTTCGCTGGCGCGCACAAACATTTAACATCGGCGTGAGCATCGGTATTATTCCACTGCAACCACAGGCGAGTGTCGATAAGATGTTGAGTGATGCAGATTCGGCTTGTTATAAAGCTAAGAACAATGGACGTAATTGTATTTTTGTTGATAAACTTCAGTGACAGTTGGCATACAATGTCATGTACAACGAATGAGGTCTAGGCTCGTGAACGTGAATAATATTAAAAACAATAAATTGAGCCGTTCAGCGACCTATCTTCTCGCGGTATTCTTCTTAACTTCCTGTGGTACACCCGATCTCGATACCATAAAAATACCTACTTCTGACCCAAAATTGTCATTGGCGGGGACAATTTTTCAGCCCATAGGGAAGGGCCCTTTCCCTTTGGTTGTGTTAAGTCATGGTACTCCATCGACGGCTTCAAAGCGTGCGAAATACGGATATTGGTACAAACCCAGTATTGTTAATGCGCTCACTTTAAGAGGGTTCGCTGTTATCGTCCCTATTCGTCGTGGTCACGGCGCTACCGGAGGTGAATTTGCGGGTAGTTTTGGAGATTGTTCTGATCCCGATTTCTATAATGCGGGTTTAGCCGATGCTGAAGATATATTAGCAACATTACGCTTCGCATCTGGTATTTCATATATTGATAATACCAAAATAATCCTATTTGGGTATTCTGCGGGAGGTTTTGCATCAATCGCTACAGCGAACCTCAAACCAAAAGGTGTTATCGCTATTGCAAACTTTTCTGGCGGGCGTGGTGGTGTCCATTATGAAAAATTTGGCATAGCCTGTTTTCCCGGCAGAATGACAGAGACTATCGGTCGGTACGCCGAAAATATTGATATTCCTGTTCTTTGGCATTATGTAGAAAATGATGTGTTTTTTCCGCCAGATACTGTTACTGAATGGTTCCAAGCCTTCAAAGATAGTGGCGGTAATGGAAAATTGATAATTGAACCACCCTATAAATCGAATGGCCATAAGTTGCTTGTTTCTAGTGGCGGGGTTTCGATATGGGGGAAAGCTTTTGATGATTTCCTGGTCGAATTTAATATTTCCACAATAATTAAAAATTAATTTGATACATGCTTTATGAAGGTAGTCCTTTTGGTTTTAACCGACATAAATAAATCATATAAATGAAAATAATGAGGAATGAAGATGCGTTCACTACAAGCTAAACAATTTATGACTATTAAAAAAGGCGCAGTTTTGGTTATAGATATTCGGCGAGAGAGCGATTATGACTCTTCAGAAGATGTTATTCCTGGTGCAGCATGGAAAGATCCTGAAAAAGTTGAAGAATGGATGGGTTCTTTACCAACAGAGGAACCGGTAATTGTATATTGTGTTCGAGGTGGTGGCATTAGTAATAGTGTCGTTGATAAATTGCAGGCAAATAATGTGGATGCAAGATTTATCGAAGGTGGAATTGAAGGCTTAAAAGAAGCGGGCGGTTTGGTTGAACGTAAATAGTATATGATACGGTTTGGATGACTATTTTGATGGATTAGTTAAATGATGAAGGCTCTTATAGCAGACGACCACAACCTCATAATAGAAGGCATTGAGCTGATATTGAATCGTCTTCTGGATTCTGTCGATATACTGGAAGCTGATAACTTCGATGATACACATAAAATCGTAACCGAAAATTCAGACCTTGATCTAATTGTCATGGATATTTTCATGCCGGGTATGACCGGGCCACAAGGCGTATCGATTATACGTAACAGTGCACCTGTCGTGCCTATAATCGTGTTGTCGATGTCGGAAGAAACCGGGCATATGCGAGATTGCCTGAAATTCGGCGCTAACGGGTATATTCCAAAATCATCAAAAAGCAACATTTTGTCAAACGCGATAAATTTGGTACTAGAAGGGGGTATATATATTCCACCTGAGATGCTGGATGTTATTACACACTCAAATGACCATCATGCTGCAGTAAATAATAACGCTAAGCAATCAGTGTTAACAGAGCGTCAAATGGATGTGCTCAAATTGTTAGCTCAGGGTAAAACCAATAAAGACATCGCTCGAAGCCTTAATATATCGGATACTACTGTGAAAACGCATACCATGACAATCTTCAGGCAGTTAGGTGCTGAGAACAGAACACAAGCAGTGCATCTTGCTTTGCAATTGAAGTTGATTGATACCGATATGCCGATTCAGGGCTAGTTCTTACTACGAATGTAGCGTAACAGCGTACATAATTTAGCAGGGCTGACTGGTTTTTGTAAAACCGGATATAAATTCATATCCATATCCAATGCAATATTAACTGATGATATGTCGCCTGTGATTATTGCAGCAGAAATATCTTGATTAAATTTGGCATTGAGTACTTTGATTTCCTGAGGCCCTGTTTTACCGTCATTCAATTGGTAATCTGCGAGAATGGCATCGGGTATATAGCCCGGTGGCAACTTGTTGATTGCATCTTCTCCGTCGCTTCCTGTTACGACATTGCATTTCCATGCGTCCAGAATACCCGACATACTTATCCGGACGGATTCATCGTCATCTATCACCAGTACATTCATTCCCGTTAAGCCATCGATATTGTACGCGTCTGGATTCGTGTCCTGATTTAAAACGTTCACTGCTTCTGAAAGAGGTACTTCAATAGTAAATACGGAACCTCTGCCAATTACGGACTTCACGTTGATGACATGGCCGAGTAGCTTACTAAGCTGACTAACCACTGCCAGACCTAGACCTAAGCCAAACTTTTTCTGATTATTTTTATGTTTAATCTGGTAATAATCTTTAAAAATATTCTTTAGTTCTGTTTTCGTGATACCGCAACCTGTATCCCACACCTGTATCAATAGTGTATCGTCTTGACGCCTACAGCCAAGTAAAATTTTACCTTTGGACGTGTAGCACACTGCGTTTTCTAGAAGATTGCGTAAAATTCTACTAAGTAAAATTCTATCTGAGTTTATTGCGTAATGGGGGAGTACAGCACGAAGTGTGAGTCCCGATGCTTCTGCCTTGACTCGATATTGATCAATAATCGGTTTCAGCGCGTCGTCAATAAAAAAGTCTTGTATATCAGTTTCAATAACACCCGCTTCAAGTCTTGAAATATCCAGTAGTGAGTCGAATAATTCAGCGATGACTTGCAGTGACGAATCAAGTTTGTCTACGATGTTGTTGATAACCACACCATCTGGCAAGCGTTCTCTTAATTCGCCAAGAAATAATCCATGGGCATGCAAAGGCTGACGTAAATCATGTGAGGCTACCGCCAGAAAATTGGATTTAGCCATACTGGACTCTTCTGCTATTTCTTTTTTTGATTTCAGTTCAGAGGTCAGCTTTTCATTACTAAAGCGTAAACGAAAGGATTGCTCTACTACCTGGTTAACACTCGCGTTAATAAAGAAAAGGATCATAGTGAAGCCAAAAAATCCCAATGCAAAAATATAATGTGTTGTATCGCCAACGAGTAAAAATTGAACAGTCAGTGGGACGATAAGGCAGAGCATGGTATAGAAAACAGGTCGGTAGACAATCGTGGCGACGGTGATTGCGGCTGCTCCGGACATAACTGCCATGGCAAGAATCATCTGTGCAACAAAAATATCATCGGAAAATAATAATAGGCTGGCGGAGCCCCAGCTTGCTGCAGAAATCCAGCTTAGAATTAAATATTTCTTGCCCCATTCCTCAGCAGGAATTATTGAAGTGCCTGTTTTTTTATATCTGGCCCAAAGAAACAAAAATGATGAGTAGCTTACAAATACCAGTGTTATCCAAATGTAGATTTGAGTAGGTTCAATGTAATCAAATAATAATAGTGCAGTAATGGCTGCACCAAACAAAGGTCCGCTTACCACTAAAAAAGGAATTTGACTGAAGATATGTTGTATCTGTTCTTCAGTAATATTTTTGCTATATAGGTCGTCGCAATCTGGCACTAGAGCTTCTGAGTTTTTAACTTTCACATTAACTTCGTCAATTAGCGGGCTCGATACATTGTTATTTTTGAGAAAAGAACATAATAATAAATTTGATTTTTTGTCATGTCTCAGATTGCCATAGTATATACATGTGGCTTGATAATAGTGAAGGTTAGTAGAGTGACTTTCAGCAGTCACTCTACCACCGCAACGTTGACTCTATGAACGTCTATCTTTAATCATCACTGCTGTGACCAGCTTCACCAATGCCGCATATTTTACCACGTACATTGATGTCTGATATGGTATAGCCCGTAGTTAAATCAACACTGGTGACATTCGTTGAAAAGGCTTTACCGCGAACACCTTCAAACATACCGACACCACCTGTTATGCGAGAACGGGTGGTCGCTTCAAACGTTCCGGGCCCAGTCGCTGCACCAACGGACTTGTCTATGGCGGTTAAAATATTAAGGCTGCCGTCAGCACTTGGCGCAAACAGTACCATGTCTGCATAATTGGCTTGAAAAACGGGTGAAGTCGGATCGAAAGTGGCTGAGCCTTTTAGTACCACCGAAACTTGTCCTTGTTGTGGAGGCAAGTCACCGATAGTGTAAATGCCACCACCGTTAAGCGGCCCAAATGGCGTAATGCCCTCAAGATGTAATACTGCAGTATATGGCGTGCAGTCCTTATGTGCCCAGACAGTAGGAGCAGTCATGGCTACGGATAAAAATAACAGACATGAGCTAAAGGTCTTTACCTGTGTTGATAATTTGTTCATTTTTATATTCCCTTCAAAAGTTAAATGTATTTTATTGAAAATTCACTGATCATCATGGATTAACGAACTAATCGTTCATTTCAGCTTGATTGGATTGTTGCAAATAGAGGGTTAAGTTAATATCGGGCATTTGTCGTCCTCACAATGGAGGAGGTTGTCTCATCACAATGGGGTAGAAACAGTGCTGGTTGTGCTAGTGTGATATAGATTGTGAAAGGGTCATTGGTGAAAGTACCGTTCACACGTAGCTTGCTGACTAAGTTAATCTTTGATTGAAACTTTCTGTAAATATAATAAGCGAAGGCTTATTATTAGTTGTAGATAGGTAGAGGGGTTACCATTTTATACAAGAGATTTGATTGCTCAATTATAACTGTTGTTTTTAATTTTACTCAGTGTCAGGCTGTTCGCCAGAAATAATGCGTACATCATGTTGTGGGAAAGGAATACTAACGTTGTTTTCTTTAAAACTTTTCCATATGCTCACGTTGATGTCGGAAACAACATTGGCAACACCTGACTCAGGATCGTTTATCCAAATTCTTAATTCGAGGTCAATTCCATTATCACCAAAGCCAAGTAGGCGAGCAGCAGGTTCAGGTTTTTTCAATACGCGTGGTTTGTCTACTGCAGCTTCAAGTAATAGTTCCATTACTTTTTCTGGATCATCGTCATAACTAATTTGAATAGGGATTCGTTGACGAACAGCACGATCTGAGTAGCTCCAGTTGGTTACTTCAGAGGTGATTAAGTTTTCATTTGGAATTAAGGTTTCGACGCCATCACGATCTTTTACTACAACGTAACGTGCATGCAGACTTTGTACCCAGCCGAAGCGATCACCAATACTAATAACATCGCCTGGGCGAATAGAGCGGTCGAACAGCAGGATAAAACCGCTGATAAAATTGCTGAATATCTTCTGTAAACCAAAACCGATACCGACACCCATGGCACCAGAGAAAACAGCAAGTGTGGTCAGGTCGATTCCGACTGATTTAAGTGCGAAAAGAAAAGCCAGTCCGTAAAGAGAAAATTTGCTGACCTTGCTTAGCATGACGCGCATGCTCGGTGTGATGTGAGGTGAGCGTTTGGCGCGTGCTTCGATAGACCGGGTTAGCCAACTTGCAACTACTACAAAAAAAACAACAGCGGTAATTAATTTTACCAGTGACAGTAATGAGAATTTTGAGTCACCAAAATTAATGGCCAGTTCGTCGAGTGCCTCTATTACATCGGGTAACCAGCCAATAAGGTGTAGTGCGACTAACCCCCAAATCGATAAACTGATGAAACCTTCCCATGCACGTAGTGCAGGGCCAGGTGAAAAACCGGTGCGCAATATATAAATCGTCAGCGTGATTGCTGCCATGGACAATAATAATGGCGTAAACACATCGAGTACTGCGACATTGATACCAAACTGTTCAATAATGAAACGAGTAACCAGTAGATACAGAAGCATACTCATAGGGAACGCGATTCGGTTACTGCCGCGTAACAGAAACTGACTGAGGTTTTTACTCTCTAGTCCGCCGAGTAATTTTGTAATAAATCGTTGCCATTTTTTATGAGTTAGAGCGGCAAGTGCGCCACAGCCAACGACAGTAAGGAGCTGAATGCCACCTTGTATAGTGGTGAAGCGATCGAACCAGTATTCGATGAATAGTAATAATTTGTCGGTTATTTCCATGGTGAGCTCTATTTATTCAACACTGATTTCTGTGTGACTTTTCATTAGTTCTTTATGAAGTGCTTCTTTGTTTAAGTTCTCTTCACGTTTTAAATCATCTGATTTAAGGTCATCTTCAAATAAGCCTTCATCGTCAAACAGTTCGTTTTCGTTGAAATCATCCGGAGGGTTGCCGTCATAAATCAAAAACTCTCGTCTCGATAGATACGCATCTCTAACGAAGGCATATTTGTCCGGTACGGTCTCGTCAAGAATGTTGGTTGCTTTTAATAACCCAGCACGAACATCAATATATTTGATAGTCAGTGTAACAAGGCTTTGACGTAATGTCTGACGGTTGAATATCGGATCAAAATACGTCCAGTCTACTGCCAGACCCGCTGTGTCTCTTATTGTAAGAGGGCCAATTAAAGGCATGACGATGTAGGGGCCACTGCCAACGCCCCAAGTTGCCAATGTTTGTCCGAAGTCTTCATTGTGTTTGGGTAGATCCATGTCCGATGCGACATCGATTAAACCCAATAATCCGAATGTGGTATTGAAAACAAAACGTGCTGAGGTGGCGACGGCTTCAGCTAATTTAAATTGTAAAAGTTGATTAACAAATACGACAATATCATCAACGTTGCTGAAAAAATTACTGACACCTTTGCTGGCAAAATTCGGCATGATAGCTTGATAGCCTTCAGCTGCCGGTTTAAACGCATATTTATCGACCGTTTCGTTGAATGCGAACATGCTGCGGTTGTAGCTTTCAAATGGATCATCTGGATTGGGCGGGCCATCTAAGGTTGCGCAGCCGCTGCTTAATAAATAAGTAATTAGCAAGCCAATGATTTGAAATAATTTGGGTGTGTGGTAATTTGTTTTCATAGATTTATGACAGTGTTGGCCTGTGGGTAATTGCATAATAAAATTTCGTACTTGCGTCATTGGGAATGTTCATGTTTTTTTGTTTAACATGTCGTAGGCTAATTTAGCGATGTTTTTTGAGCCGTTACCACCGCCTAATTGTTGGCGAATGAGCGAAAGTTCATGTTTCATTTCGTTGTAATACTGTTTGTCATTTAAGAGTCGCATCGCTTCGGCAGCAATATCTTCTGGAATAGCATTTTGTTGAATATATTCCTTCACTACTTCTTTGCCCGGAATAATGTTGACCAGCCCCAGGTATTTAATACTAACAATTTTACTCAGAATATAGTGACTAACCGGTGCAATTTTGAATACGATAACCATAGGGACTTCGAGTAAACCGATTTCTAAAATAGCCGTACCTGATGCACTGAGTATGACGTCACAAGATTGAATGACATCATAGAAAGATTCGTTTGTTACGGTAACGGACAAGGCTTGCATTGCCTCTTTGAACGGTGCCAAATTTTCCTGTTTAATGGTACTGGCTACGGGCAGTACGAACTGGATGTCGGGTTTTTCTTTTTTGATTAGCTGGGCGGTTTCTAACAAGATGGGGAGCACACGTTTTATTTCGCCGCTACGACTGCCTGGAAATAATCCCATGGTAGTCTTGTCTTCAATGTTTAGTTGTGTGCGTGCCTGTGATTTAGTTTTATCGGCGACGACTTCGTCGGTAAGCGGATGACCAGTAAAGGTGACTTCGACGTCAGCGTCTTCATAAAGCTTTTTTTCGAAAGGTAGAATAACGGCCATGTGATCGACAATCCTTGCCATTTTATAGACGCGCTTCGGTCGCCACGCCCATACCTGTGGACTGATATAAAACAAAACTTTTACACCGCGTGATTTGGCAAAGGCGGCCAGTTTTTGGTTGAATTCCTGATAATCCACCAATATGAGTAAGCCGGGGGGTGTCTCGGTGATGTGATTTTTTAGACGTGTTAATTCGGCATTGAGTTCTCGATATTTGAGTAATACCTCGACCAGGCCGACGACCGCCATTTTGTCGATATCAGTGAGTATTTCGACACCTGTTGCGCGCATTTTATCGCCACCCATGCCGACAAATTTTAATTGATTATCGAGCATTTTTAGCTCATCAATCATGCGCGCAGCGTGCGCATCGCCGGAGGCTTCACCGGCGCTGATAAAGATGGTTTTATTGCTTGCGTTTGATGTCACGATTTTATTTAGCTAACAATTGTTGTTATGTTTTAATATAGTGAGTAATGTAAGTAGAAAATATGATGTATGTAATCACTATATCTCGTCATCCCCAAATGCTTTAATCGGAGATCCATTGGCACTGGTGTAACTAGATTTCCAATAAAAAAACATTCGGGAATGACAGAAACGCCAATACACCATACCCTCATATAATATTAGTTGGGATATTACCTGAATGAAAATAACATTGTTAGAAGAATTGCCAGTTATCAAGGGCTTGCTGGCGGGTACGGATGAAGCTGGAAGAGGGCCGTTAGCGGGTAATGTGGTTGCAGCTGCGGTGATACTCAATCCAGACAAGTTGATTTTGGGACTGGATGATTCCAAAAAGCTGTCAGAGAAAAAACGCGAGTTATTGGCAGTTGAGATTAAGCAGCATGCATTAGCCTGGGCAGTGGTTAGTGTTTCGCCACAGCAGATTGATGAGATGAATATATTGCAGGCGTCTTTGTATGCCATGAAAACAGCGGCTGAAAAATTATCGGTTTCACCTGACCATGTTTTTGTTGATGGCAATAAGCCATTGCTGGATTGTTTTTGCGATACCACGGCCATAATTAAAGGTGACTCGCGTGTGGCGGAGATAAGCGCGGCATCAATATTGGCAAAAGTGGAGCGTGATACGCAGATGCTGGCATTACATAAAATTTATCCGGAATATGGTTTTGATAAACATAAGGGTTATCCAACGAAAGTGCATCGCGAAATATTACAGGCGATAGGGCCGTGCCCCGAGCATCGTCGTAGTTATGCACCTGTTCGAGAGGTTATTGCGAGTCTTGCTTGACTACATGTTTGTACCTGATATTTGTACTGTTTTGAATTCGTCATTCCCGTCGGGGATCTAAGCACTAATGCTCCCTATAAATACTGGATCCCCGACAAAAGCATTCGAGGATGACAATATTCAATCTCGTTCCCATGCTCCGCGTGGGAATGCATAGGGTGTGATTTAAAGTTAATTATTTATAGATGAGCTCGCTAATTTGCTGTTCTCTCAGCACCGATTTGGTAAACTAAAGCTTCATCCAACCAGAGGCATTTCCGTGACAGCACAACCCAGTTTTATTCACCTGAGAGTACATACAGAATACTCGCTGGTTGATGGTGTGGTGCGTGTTAAGCCTTTGATGAAAGCGCTCGCAGAGGACAACATGCCTGCGATTGCGCTGACCGATCAGAGCAATCTTTTTGCCATGGTCAAGTTCACTCGCGCTGCTCTTGGTTCGGGTATTAAGCCGTTAATCGGTGTTGATGCCTGGGTACGACGCGGTGATGACCAGGAAGCACCATTTCAGATGGTGTTGCTGGCGCAGAATCAGAAAGGGTATCTCAATCTATCTGAGCTTATTTCAAAAAGCTATCTCGAAGGTCAGCACCGTGGTATTCCTATTATTCAGGCCGAATGGATTGAGCAAAATTGTGAAGGTATTCTTGCCTTATCCGGTGGCCGCAATGGGGATATTGGACGGGCTTTACTTGCTGGTCAGACTTCACTGGCGAAAGAACGATTGCAGCAATGGCAAAGTTGTTTCAATGATCGCTTCTATATCGAGTTACAACGTACTGGACGCGAGAACGAAGAGGTCTACATAACGGATGCCGTCGAGTTAGCTATCAAGCACAACATTCCCGTGGTCGCGACCAATGATGTGCGTTTTTTAAAATCTGAAGAATTTGAAGCACATGAAGCGCGCGTTTGTATTCATGACGGGCGCACGTTGGATGACCCACGTCGAACGAAAAACTACAGTGAGCAGCAGTATCTTAGAAGCAGCGAAGAGATGCAGGCTTTGTTTGCCGATATTCCTGAAGCACTGGCTAACACAGTAGAAATTGCCAAACGATGTAATCTTGAAATTCGTTTAGGCGAAAGTTTTCTACCGCAATTTCCTATCCCAGAAGGCGAAACAGAAGAAAGTTATTTCTGCCGTGTATCAAAAGAGGGGTTGGAATTACGCCTGGATGTCCTACTGAATAAAGAGGCAGAAGATTATGCCACGCAACGAAAAGAATACGATGATCGTCTGCAGATTGAACTCGATGTAATCAACACCATGGGTTTTCCCGGCTACTTCCTGATTGTTGCTGACTTTATTCAGTGGTCAAAAGATAACGATATTCCAGTGGGGCCGGGGCGTGGTTCAGGTGCGGGATCATTGGTGGCTTATGCATTGAAAATTACCGATCTTGATCCACTGGAATTTGATTTACTGTTCGAACGGTTTCTCAATCCGGAACGAGTATCACTACCGGATTTTGATATCGATTTTTGTATGGAAGGTCGTGACCGGGTCATCGATTATGTGGCGCGAAAATACGGTCGTGATAGTGTCTCTCAGATTATTACCTACGGCACCATGGCCGCCAAAGCAGTAGTGCGTGATGTGGGGCGCGTTATGGGGCAGCCTTACGGATTTGTTGATCGTCTTGCCAAGATGGTTCCTTTTGAGCTGGGTATGACTTTACCTAAAGCACTGGAAGAATCAGAAGATCTTAAAAATGCATACGAGACCGATGAAGAAGTGGCTGCCATTCTCGATATGGCATTGTCGCTTGAAGGCGTAGCCAGAAACGCGGGTAAGCATGCCGGTGGTGTTGTTATCTCACCGACAGTACTAACTGACTTCTGCCCGCTCTACTGTGAAGAAGGCGGGCAGAGTATTGTTACTCAGTTCGATAAAGATGATGTCGAAGCCGTTGGCCTGGTGAAATTCGACTTTTTGGGGTTGCGGACGCTTACCATTATCGATTGGGCGGTAAAACATGTTAATCGCCGACGCAGCAAAACAGATGAAGAGCCACTGGTAATAGAACATTTGCCGCTGGATGACAAAGCGACATTTAAACTGTTACAGGCAGCCAATACCACAGCGGTATTCCAACTTGAATCACGGGGTATGAAGGACCTTATTACCCGACTGCGGCCCGATAGTTTTGAAGATATTGTTGCATTGGTGGCGCTGTTTCGACCGGGGCCACTACAGTCTGGCATGGTTGACGATTTCATTAATCGTAAACACGGTCGCGCCGAAGTGGATTATTTTCACCCCGATCTTGAATTTGTATTAACCCCGACTTACGGTGTCATTCTGTATCAGGAACAGGTGATGCAAATCGCACAGGTGTTGGCTAATTACACACTCGGTGGCGCCGATATGTTACGTCGCGCCATGGGTAAGAAAAAAGCCGAAGTCATGGCTGAACAACGTGAGTTGTTTATGAAAGGTGCAGTTGCGCGTGATGTTGATGCCGATCTGGCGACGCGTATTTTTGACCTGATGGAAAAGTTTGCCGGTTACGGTTTCAATAAATCACACTCGGCTGCATACGCTTTATTGTCTTATCAAACTGCGTGGTTAAAAACACATTACCCCGCTGAGTTTATGGCAGCCGTGCTATCGGCCGATATGGACAACACCGATAAAGTGGTAGGTTTGATTGAAGATTGTCACGAACAGGGTGTTAAGGTTTTACCACCAGATATCAATCAGTCGATTTTTCAATTCAGTGTACCGGATGAAAAATCAGTGCTTTATGGTTTAGGTGCTTTAAAGGGTGTCGGTGAAGCTGCGCTTGATGGCATAATTGAAGAGCGAAATAATAAGGGTGAATTTGTCGACCTGTATGACTTCTGTCGACGCAGTGATACACGCAAAGTCAATCGTCGTGTGATGGAAGCGTTGATTAAATCCGGTGCGATGGATTCGTTAGGCCCTAATCGAGCCAGCCTGATTGCAAGCTTAAGTAATGCGGTGCAACTTGCAGAACAAAATCAAAAAAATGCCAGCGTGGGTCAAGACGATATGTTTGGCTCATCTGATGAACCAGATACCCACGCCAATGTGCATATTATCGAAGTCGATGATTGGGATGATGAAACTCGGCTGATTAATGAAAAAGAAACGCTGGGTTTGTATCTTACCGGTCATCCAATTACAAGATATGAACAGGAGTTAAGGCGTTTTACCGAATGCCGTTTTTCAAAAGTACCTGAGCTGGTGCCCGAAAGTGAGCGTGGTGGACAAGGCGGCGGTTA